>ULXL01065626.1_pt1 | contig 22495 bp, 20 predicted proteins | sample 1961241 | NCBI WGS metagenome assembly ULXL01 (sample SAMEA4835837, study PRJEB28245) | human gut metagenome | biome: gut microbiome; material: fecal sample | place: Denmark | collected 2008
AAACAACATATAAAATAATTAATGAAAAAAAGTTATTAGTTCAAGGATAAAAATTCCGAATTAACAGAAAAGTATTGACATTTATTAACGATAATGTTAATATTTAATTAATGAAACACGAAAGTGTTTTTTATTTGAAAAAAATGAGGTGTGTTATGAAAAAGATTAAGGATTTCTTTAAGAATGTTATTAATGAATTAAAAAAAGTACGTTGGCCTGATAAAAAGTATATAATTAAGTATACAATTGTAACATTAGTATTTGTATTTGTTGTTGCTATGTACTTTTTTGGATGGAGTGCTTTAATGGCGTTTTTAAAATCATTATTAAGAGGATAAGAGGTGTGTTATGGATAAAAAATGGTATGTTGTTAATACTTATTCAGGGCATGAAAATAAGGTTAAAGAAAAGCTGGAAATGAGAACTGTTTCTATGGGAATGGAAGATTATATTTTTAGAGTAATTGTTCCTGAAGAAAAAGTAATTGAAGAAAAAAATGGTGTAAAGAAAGAAAAAATAAAAAAATTATTCCCAGGATATATTTTAGTAGAAATGATTATGACCGATGAAGCTTGGTTTGTTGTTAGAAATACACCAGGTGTTACGGGATTTATTGGATCTTCTGGTAAGGGTGCTAAACCATTTCCACTTCAACCATATGAAGTTGATAAGATATTAAATGATATGGGAATGTCAAGATTAGAAGTTAATACAGATTTAAAAGAAGGTACTTTAGTTAAAGTAATTTCTGGTCCATTTAGTGGAATGGAAGGAAAAGTTGATTCAGTTGATAAAGACAATAATAAGTTAATTGTATTACTTGATTTATTCGGTCAAGAAACATCAGTTGAAGTAGAATTTAGTCAAATTGAGAAAATAAATGCTTAATTTAGATAAAATTTTAAGATAACACTTGAAAAATTTATTTTTTAGTGTTATTATTTAAACGCTTAGTTTATTAAGTTATATTAATGTTTAGACATTTAATATATATTTAAGTGGGAGGCAAAAAGTTAAGTAAATAAAAATGCGGACTTAGCTGTTATTACCACTCATGAAAAGCAAATTATAAAATATAATTAAAAAGGAGAGTGTTTTTCGTGGCAAAAGAAGTTGTTAAGAAAATTAAATTACAAATTGCTGCAGGTAAAGCTACACCAGCTCCTCCAGTAGGAACTGTACTTGGACCAGCAGGAATTAATTTAGGAGAATTTTGTACAAAATATAATGAAGCAACACGTGATAAGATGGGTGATGTTTTACCTGTTGAAATTTCTATTTACGATGATAGATCATTTGATTTTGTTATTAAGACTCCACCAGCTGCATTCTTAGTTAAGAAATATGCTAAAATTGATAAGGGTTCAAGTAAAGGAGCAAATAATGTTGTTGCAACTCTTACTAAAGATCAATTAAAAGAAATAGCAGAAATTAAATTACCAGATTTAAATGCATATGATGTTGAAGCTGCAATGAATATTGTTGAAGGTACTGCTCGTAATATGGGCGTAGCTATTAAAGGCTTAAATGATAAAGAATTAGCTGAACAAGGAAAAGAAGCTCTTGAAGCAGAAAAAGAACAAAAAGCAAGAGAAGCTTTACTTGAAGAAATGGAAAAAGAAGTAGAAGAAGCTAAAGAAAATAATAATACTGAAGTAGAAACAGTTGAAGAAACAACAACTACTGAAGAATAATAAACCTAAAGTGGGAGAAACCGCATATGCTCTCAGGTTAGATCGTTAATACCACATAAGGAGGAAAAAGTATGAAATATAGAGGAAAAAACTATAGATCTGAAAAAGAAAAAGTAGAAAAAAACAAACTATATTCAAAAGAAGAAGCAATTAAGCTTGTTAAAGAATTATCTAATGTTAAGTTTGATGCTACTGTAGAAGTTGCTATGAATTTAAATTTAGATGTTAAAAAAGCAGATCAACAATTACGTGGTGCAATAGTTTTACCTAAAGGAACTGGTAAAAATGTTAAAGTAGCAGTAATTGCTAAAGGAGATTTTGCTAAACAAGCTACTGCTGCTGGTGCTGATTATGTTGGAGATGTTGATTTACTTACAAAAATTGAAAAAGAAAATTTCTTTGATTTTGATGTAATGATTGCAACACCAGATATGATGCCTGCACTTGGTAAACTTGGTAAAATTTTAGGACCAAAAGGTTTAATGCCAAACCCTAAAACTGGAACAGTTACAACTCAAGTTGAAAAAGCTGTTACAGATGCTAAAGCAGGACGTGTTGAATATAGAACTGACAGTTATGGTAATGTTCATGGCGTAATTGGTAAGGTTTCTTTCAAAGATGAAGATCTATTAGAAAACTTAGATGCTTTTGTTAAAACAATTTTAAAAGCAAAACCAACAACAGTTAAAGGAACATATGTAAAAAATATTGCATTATGTGCAACAATGACTCCATCTGTTAAAATTGATACAAATAGTTTTGACAAATAGTGAAAAATAGTTTATAATAAATTTGAATTTATTGGTGCCAAAGACAGTAGGTTGTTAGTAAATCCTACCGAGGACTTAAAATATGAGTATTAAAGTCTTTGGGTTCAAAGACTTTTAATTTAGGCACTTTTATAAATAATAAAACTTAAGGAGGTGTCTTATGCCAAGTACAAAAATTTTAGAAATGAAAAAAGAAGTTGTAAACGAAATCAAAGATAGACTTAATAAATCAAAATCAGTTGTTTTATTTGATTATCGTGGACTTTCTGATGCTGATGTAAAAGATTTAAGGGTTAAACTTAAAGAAAGTGGATCAGATTACAAAGTATACAAAAATACACTTCTTAGATTAGCATTTAATGATTTAAATGTTTCTATGGATGATTATCTTGAAGGACCAACTGCAATAGTATTTTCTAGTGATGATATAGCAGCAGTAAAAATATTAAGTGATGTTGCTAAGAAAAATGAAGCATTAGAATTAAAAGCAGGAATTATCGAAGGAAATGTTCAAGATAAAGCAAAATTAGAAGAATTCGCTCGTATCCCATCAAGAGAAGGTTTATATACAATGCTTGCTGGTGGTATGATTGGAATAGTAAAAGATTTAAGTATTGCACTTAACCTTTTAGCAGAACAAAAAGAAAATTAATTTAAAATTAAAGGAGGAAATATAGTTATGGCAAAAATAACAAAGGATGAATTTATTAGTTCATTAAAAGAAATGACATTATTAGAAGTAAAGGAATTAGTTGATGCAATGAAAGAAGAATTTGGAGTAGATCCAAGTGCTGTTGCAGTTGCTGCTCAACCTGCTGCTGCTGTTGAAGAAGGACCTTCAAAAGCTACAGTTGTATTAGTTAATGCTGGAGCTGCTAAAATTAATGTTATTAAAATTATCCGTGAAATCACTGGTTTAGGTTTAAAAGAAGCTAAAGATATCGCTGATGCTGGTGGAAATATTAAAGAAAATGTTTCTATGGATGAAGCTAATGAATTAAAAGCTAAATTAGAAGAAGCTGGCGCTACAGTTGAATTAAAATAATTAAGATAATAAGCCAATTGCAATTAAGCACTATGGCTTTTTGTCGTTTAAAAGGGGATATAAAATGAGTCATTATTTTACAAACGAAAATTTAAAAAGTAATATTAAAAAAGTGTTGGTAAAAGTATCTGATAATACCTTTACTTTTAATACTGACAATGGAGTATTTTCTAAGAAAGGAATGGACTTTGGAACAAGAACTTTAATTGAAGTTTTATTAAAAGAAAATTTATATGGGGATATTCTTGATGTTGGTTGTGGGTATGGTGTTATTGGAATCATTTTATCTTCTTTTTTTAATAATAAGATTAATAGTGTTTCTATGGTAGATGTAAATTTAAGAGCAATACATCTAACTAAAATGAATATAAAAGAAAACAAAGTTAATAATTGTAATGCTTTTGTTAGTAATGTATATGAAAATATAGATAAAAAATATGATTTTATTATAACAAATCCACCGATAAGAGCAGGTAAGGATATTGTATATAAAATACTTAAAGAAGCTAAAGATTATTTAAAAGAAAATGGATGTTTATATTATGTTATAAATAAAAATCAAGGTGCTCTTAGTTCTATAAAAGAAATGGAAAAAATATCAAAAGTTGAAGTGCTAGAAAAAAACAAAGGTTTTTATATAATAAAATGTATTTTTTAAACTTTTGGTATTGACAATTTGATTAACGTATGGTAATAATATAAGTTGGCAATGTGTCTTTTTGTGACACATAAAATATTTTAAAATTCGAAAGTAGGGGTGAATTGTGTGGCTTACAAATTAATAGATTGTGGAGACCATCGAAAAAGAAGAAGTTTTTCTCGTATAAGAAATACTTATGCATTAGGAGATTTACTTGAAATTCAAAAAAAATCATATAATTGGTTTATGGAAGAAGGAATTGAAGAGGTATTTAAAGATTTATTCCCCGTTGAAAACTTTGCTGGAACTTTATCTTTAGAGTTTGGAGATTATCATTTTGATGAACCTAGATATTCAATTAAAGAGTGTAAAGAAAGATATGCAACATATGCTGCACCTTTAAAAGTTGATGTTAGATTATTCAATAATGAAACTGGTGAAGTTAAAGAACAAGAAATTTTCTTAGGTGATATGCCACTTATGACAGATAGTGGAGCTTTTGTCATAAATGGAGCAGAACGTGTTATTGTATCGCAACTTGTTAGAAGTCCATCTGTTTATTTCAGCAGAGAAATAGATAAAAATGGTAGAGTTTTAATAACATCACAAATAATACCAACTCGTGGGACTTGGTTAGAATTTGAAACAGATGCTAGAGATATTGTTTATTGTAGAATTGATAGAACAAGAAAAGTTCCTTTAACTACAGTACTTCGTGCATTTGGACTTTCAAGTGATGAAGATATTATTAAATTATTTGGTGATAATGATTTTGTTAAAAATACAATAGCAAAAGATTCAACTAGAAATACAGATGAAGCATTAATTGAAATTTATGAAAAATTAAGACCAGGAGAACCTGCGACTCTTGATAGTAGTAAAAATCAAATAATAACTAGATTCTTTGATGAATTTAGATATGATCTTGCTAAAGTTGGTAGATATAAATTTAATATTAAATTAAATGTATTAGATAGAGTACTTAATCAAACATTAGCAGAAGATATCGTAGTGGACGGTGAAAAGAAAGTAGAAAAAGGCACTGTTATTACAAAAGAAGTTCTTGAAGTATTAAAACCTATATTTGAAAATGGGTATAATGTTAAAGAAGTTAAAATTAATGAAGAATTAGATAATTATAATAAAATTCAAACTATTACTATTTATAAACCAGGTAGTAAAAAGGAAAAAATGGTTTTAATTGGTAACGATCAAACAATTGATTCTAAACGTTTGACTATTAGTGATTTCTATGCATCATGTTCATATTATTTCAATTTACTTGAAGGAGTAGGAAACTTTGATGAAATAGATCATTTAGGAAATAGACGTATTAGACAAGTTGGGGAATTATTACAAAATCAATTTAGAGTAGGAGTTACTCGTATGGAAAGAGTTATTCGTGAAAGAATGACTACTCAAGAAATTGAAGAAGTAACGCCAAAAACATTAATTAATATAAGACCTGTTACTGCAATATTAAAAGAATTTTTTGGAAGTTCTCAACTTTCACAATTTATGGATCAAGAAAATCCAATTGCAGAGTTAACACATAAAAGAAGATTATCTGCTTTAGGGCCAGGAGGTCTTTCTCGTGATAGAGCAGGTATGGAAGTACGTGATGTTAATGAATCACATTATGGTAGAATTTGTCCAATTGAATCTCCAGAAGGTCCAAATATCGGGCTTATTACAGCATTAGCTAGTTATGCTAAAGTTGATGACTATGGATTTATTCTTACACCATATCGTAAAGTTGTTGATAGTGTTATAACTGATGAAATAGTATATTTAAGAGCAGATGAAGAAACAGATTTAGTTATTTCTCAGTCTACTGTTAAAACAGATGAAAATAATAAAATAATTGAAGAAGGATTAAATGCAAGATATCGTGGGGAAAATATTATTACTTCTCCTGAAAAAGTAGATTTAATAGATGTTTCACCACAACAAGTTGTATCTATTACAACAAGTTGTATTCCTTTCCTAGAACATGATGATGCAACACGTGCTTTAATGGGATCTAACATGCAACGTCAAGCAGTACCTTTATTAAGACCAGAAGCACCTTATGTTGGAACTGGTGTTGAATGGATTGCGGCAAGAGATGCTGGAAGTAGTGTTGTAGCTAAAGCAGATGGTGTTGTTAGTTATGTAGATGCAAGAAAAATTGTTGTTGATAATAAAACAGGACAAGATACTTATTATTTAGCAGATTTTAGTGCATCTAACCAAAATACATGTTTCCATCAAAAACCAATTGTTAAAGTTGGTGATAAAGTTAAAAGAAATCATGTAATTGCAGATGGACCATCAACAGATAAAGGAGAACTTGCTTTAGGTCGTAATGTCGTTGTAGCATTTACAATGTTTAATGGATATAACTATGAAGATGCTGTTATCTTAAATGAAAAATTAGTAAAAGAAGATGCATATACAACAGTTCATATTGAAGATTATGAAATGCCTTGTCGTGAAACTAAACTTGGACCAGAAGAAATTACAAGAGATATTCCAAATGTTAGTGAAGAAGCAAGAAAAAATCTTGATGCTAATGGAATTGTAAGAATTGGTACTGAAGTAAAAGAAGGAGATATCCTTGTTGGTAAAGTTACACCAAAAGGTATGGCAGAACTTACAAGTGAAGAAAAATTATTACATGCTATCTTTGGTGAAAAAACTCGTGAAGTAAGAGATACATCTTTACGTGTTCCACATGGTGGAGAAGGTATTGTTCATGATGTTAAAATATTTACTCGTAAAGATAGTGATGAATTATCTGCAGGGGTTTCTAAATTAGTCCGTGTATATATCGTTCAAAAAAGAAAAATTCAAGTTGGAGATAAAATGGCTGGACGTCATGGTAATAAAGGTGTTATTTCACTTATTCTTCCAGAAGAAGATATGCCATTCTTACCAGATGGTACACCAGTTGATATTATGCTTAACCCACTTGGGGTTCCATCACGTATGAACTTAGGACAAGTATTAGAATTACACTTAGGTATGGCTGCAAAAAAACTTGGAGTTCACGTTGCAACACCAGTATTTGATGGAGCAACCGAAGAAGATATTCTTGATATGATGAAAGAAGCAGGAATGGATCTTGATGGAAAAACTGATTTATATGATGGTAGAACTGGTAGAAAGTTTGATAATCGTGTGTCAGTTGGAGTTATGTATATGATTAAATTATGTCACATGGTTGAAGATAAAATGCATGCTCGTGCAACAGGACCATATTCACTTGTTACACAACAACCACTTGGAGGAAAAGCTCAATTTGGTGGTCAAAGATTTGGTGAAATGGAAGTTTGGGCTCTATATGCTTATGGTGCTGCACATACATTACAAGAAATATTAACTGTAAAATCAGATGATGTAATTGGCCGTGTTAAAGTTTATGAAGAACTTGTTAAAGGTCAAAAAGTCGATCAAGCTGGAGTTCCAGAAAGCTTTAGAGTATTAATAAAAGAATTCCAAGCACTTGGACTTGATATTCAAATAATTAATGATAAAAATGAAACGCTAGATTTAAAAGATATTGAAAAAGAAGAGGCTAAACAAAATGTTCCTACTTCAATTGATGATATCGAAATAAAGAAATTATCGGAAAGTGAAGATGATGAAGAAGATGACGATGAAGAACTTGAAGATGATTTAGATAATGAATTTGAGGATGAATTAGATGATTACGATGATTCCTTTGAAGACGATTTTGATGAAAGTGAGGTTGATTTCTAATGATAGATGTTAATAAAATAGATGCAATTAAAATAGGAATTGCTTCACCTGATAAAATTCGTGAATGGAGTTATGGCGAAGTTAAAAAGCCAGAAACTATAAATTACAGAACACTTAAACCTGAAAGAGATGGTTTGTTCTGTGAAAAGATTTTTGGACCAACAAGAGATTTTGAATGTTCTTGTGGTAAATACAAAAGAATAAAATATAAAAATATTATTTGTGATAGATGTGGTGTTGAAGTTACCCGTTCTGCTGTTCGTAGAGAAAGAATGGGACATATTGAACTTGCAAGTCCTGTTTCACATATTTGGTTCTTTAAGGGCGTTCCATCTCGTATGGGAACTGTCCTTGACATGAGCCAAAGAGATCTTGAAGAAGTATTATACTTTGTTAGTTATGTAGTAATTGACAAAGGTATAACACCACTTGAAAATAAACAAACTCTTTCTGAAAAAGATTATCGTGCATATTATGAAAAATATGGGGATGGTTTTAAAGTAGGAATGGGAGCTGAAGCTATTAAGGAACTTTTAAAACAAGTTGATCTTGATGCTGAAGTTAAAGATATTAGAAAAAAACTTGAAACTGCACAAGGACAAAAACGTCAAAACTTATTAAAAAGACTTGATATTCTTGATGCGTTTAATAAATCTGGAAATAAACCTGAATGGATGATTATGGATGTTATCCCAGTTATCCCACCAGAACTTCGTCCAATGATACAACTAGATGGTGGTAGATTTGCTACATCAGATTTAAATGATTTATACAGAAGAGTTATTAATCGTAATAATCGTTTAAAAAAATTAATTATGCTTGGTGCACCATCAATCATTATTCAAAATGAAAAACGTATGCTTCAAGAAGCAGTAGATGCTTTATTTGATAATGGTCGTCGTGGTAAAAGTGTTACTGGAGCAGGAAATCGTGCTTTAAAATCACTTTCAAGTATGTTAAAAGGAAAACAAGGTAGATTTAGACAAAACTTACTTGGTAAACGTGTTGACTATTCTGGTCGTAGCGTTATCGTTGTAGGACCAAATTTAAAAATGTATCAATGTGGTATACCAAAAGGAATGGCAATTGAATTATTTAAACCACATGTAATTAATGGTTTAGTAGAAAAAGAAATAGCTCATAATATAAAAGCTGCTAAAAAGTTAATTGATAATAGAGATCCACGTGTTTGGGATATTGTAGAAGAAGTAATTAAAGAACATCCGGTTATGTTAAACCGTGCTCCAACTCTTCATAGACTTGGAATTCAAGCATTTGAGCCAAAATTAATCGGAGGAAAAGCTATTAGACTTCACCCACTTGTTTGTCCGGCATTCAATGCTGACTTCGATGGAGATCAAATGGCAGTACATGTTCCATTATCTGAAGAAGCACAAGCTGAAGCAAGAATTTTAATGCTTGGGGCTAATAACATTCTTCACCCAAAAAGTGGTGAACCAGTTGTTACACCAGCCCAAGATATGGTACTTGGTAACTATTATTTAACAACTGAAAAAGTTGATGAAAAAAATGAAGGTAGAGTATTTAAAGATTCTAATGAAGCTTTAATGGAATATGAAAGAGGTAATTTACCTTTACATACAAGAATTGCTCTACCAGTAAGTTCATTTAAACATAAGTTATTCGCAGAAGATCATGCTAATGATTATTTAATAACAACTGTTGGTAAGATTATCTTTAATGAAATATTACCAGATACATTCCCTTATATTAATGAACCAACAAAAGAAAATATAACAAAGATTACGCCAAGTAAATATTTCTTAAAACGTGGAAGTAATATTAAAGAAGAAATAAGTAAACTTCCTTTAGTAGCGCCTTTCCAAGTTAAAACATTAAAAGAAATAATTGCTCAAATCTTTAAATTATATAAAACAACTGAAACATCTATTATGCTAGATAGATTAAAAGATTTAGGATTTAAGTATTCAACAGTTTCAGGTACTACAATGTCTAACTTTGATATTATAACAGCAAAAAGTAAACCTGAAATTATAAAGGAAAGTAAAAAAACTGTTGCTAATATTAATAAACAATATGCAAGAGGTTTAATAACTGAAGAAGAAAGATTCCAAAGCGTTGTTAAAGTTTGGGATAAGGCAAAAGCACAAGTTCAAAAAGAACTTGAAGAAGCTGCAGATAAAAATGTTGATAATCCAATATTTGCAATGATGAAATCTGGTGCTCGTGGTAAAATTTCACAATTCGTACAATTATCAGGTATGCGTGGACTTATGACTAAACCAGGTGGAAAAGTAATTGAAATTCCAGTTATATCATCTTTCAAAGAAGGACTTAGCGTTTCTGAATTCTTCTTATCAACTCATAGTGCACGTAAAGGATCAGCTGATACTGCGCTTAACACTGCATCATCTGGTTATTTAACAAGAAGACTTGTTGATGTATCACAAGATGTAATTGTAAAAGAAGAAGACTGTGGAACTGACTTTGGTGTTACTGTATCAACATTCATTAATGATAAAGATAATACTGTAATCGAAGGATTATATGATCGTATTGTTGGTAGATTTGCTAGTAAGAAAGTTATTAATCCTGAAACTAAAGAAGTTATCGTAGATAAAGATGAAATGATTACTGAAAAAATAGCAGATAAGATTATTAAAGCAGGTATTGAAAAAGTTGAAATTAGAAATATCTTAACTTGTGAAACAGTTAATGGTGTTTGTCAAAAATGTTATGGTCGTAACCTTGCAACAGGTAATGTTGTTGAAATTGGTGAAGCAGTAGGTATTATGGCTGCTCAATCAATTGGAGAACCAGGAACACAACTTACAATGCGTACTTTCCATACCGGAGGAGTTGCAGGTGGAGAAGATATCACACAAGGGTTACCTCGTGTTGAAGAATTATTCGAAGCAAGAAATCCAAAAGGACAATCAACAATTGCTACAATTGCAGGTAAAGTTTCAAATATTGTAGAAGAACATGGAAAATATAAAGTTTATATTAAAAACAAACTTGAAGAAGTAGAACATATTACTAATTATGGTGCAAAACTTCGTGTTGAAAAAGGTGATGAAGTTAATCCAGGTGATAAACTTACTGAAGGTAATATTTCTCCAAAAGAATTACTTGCAGTTACAGATCCAATAACAGCACAAGAATATATTTTAAAAGAAATTCAAAAAGCTTATCGTTCTCAAGGTGTTGATATCAATGATAAACATATTGAAGTAGTAGTAAGTAGAATGATTTCTAAAATCAGAATTACTGATGGTGGAGATACTGAATTCTTAATTGGTGCTTTAACAAGTATGAGAGAATTTACTGATGTAAATAAAAATGTTATTTTACAAGGTAAACGTCCTGCTGTTGGTAAACCAATCTTACTTGGTATTACAAAAGCATCTCTTGAAACTGAATCATTCTTATCAGCTGCATCATTCCAAGAAACTACAAGAGTTCTTACTGATGCTGCGATTAAAGGTAAGGTTGATACACTTCAAGGTTTAAAAGAAAATGTTATAATTGGTAAATTAATTCCAGCAGGAACTGGTGCTAAACAATATAGAGATGTTTCTTATGAATTAAATAAACAATTTTTAACAGATGAACCAATGGAAGTAATGGAAGATGAATTTATAGAATAGGTTTTTAAAATCTATTCTTTTTTTGTTTTATAAAAATATAATTTAGAAGGAAGGAATTTTTTATGAAACAAATAAATTATTTTTTATGGATTATAACCATAATTGTTATTATATTTAATGCTTTTTATTTTAGTATTAAATTAAAATTTCCTCAATTTAATATAAAATTAATGTTAAAGTCATTAAAAAGTAAAGATGTTAATAAAGGTATTAGTGTTAAAGAAACTCTTTTTATGTCTTTAGCTTCAAAAATAGGAACTGGTTCACTAGCAGGAATAGCATTTTGTATTTATTATGGAGGGGTAGGTTGTATTTTTTGGATTTGGATAATTTCATTTTTTCTAGCAATAAATGCTTTTTTAGAAAACTACTTAGCATTAAAATATAAAGAAAAAGATGGAATATATTATAAAGGTGGACCATCATTTTATATAAAAAATGGTCTTAATAAGAAAAAATTAGCAATGTTTTATTCAGTTGTCGTTATATTTTCTTATTTGTGTGGTTTTTTAACAATTCAAAATAATACAATATGTACTTTGTTTTATGATACATATAAAATAGATCCATTTATTATTTCTATTATAATATCGATTTTATCTTTTATTATAATATGTAAGGGGTTAAAATCTATTTCAAAGTTATGTGAAAAAATAGTTCCTTTTATGTGTATTATTTATTTAGTAATAGGATTTATTATTTTAATAATTAACTTTGATAAATTAGGTTATGCTTTTTCTTATATAATTAAAAGTGCGTTTAACATTAAAAGCTTTACAAGTGGTGTTTTAGGAAGTTTATTTATAATTATGCAAAAAAGTATTTTTGCAAGTGAAGCAGGACTTGGAACAGGTGCTATTGCAAGTGGTGCAACAAGTAGTAATAATTATGTAAAACAAGGTTTTATTGGAGTTGTTTCAACTTATTTTATTAATATTGTTATTACCACAATAACAGGGTTAATAATTATATTATCTAATTATAAAAGTGTTTCTTTTGGTAATATAAATGGAATTGAAATAACTAATTATGCTTTTAACTATCATTTGGGACATTTTGGTGAAGTTATGCTTTTAATTCTTATTTTATTATTTGCTTTTTCCACAATTATAACAGGTTATTATTATGGAGAAAGTAACTTAAAATTATTTACTTCTAATTCTAAAATAATATTTCTTTTAAAGATATTTACATGTATTATCCTTTTTATCGGAGGTGTTAGTTCTTCTACTTTCGTATGGAGTTTAGTGGATATTTTTATAGCAATTTTAGCTCTTGTTAACATATATGCTATTTTTAAATTGAAAGATAAAGTTAATTTGTGATATACTTAATTTATTAAGAAAGAGGTAGTATAATGATAACAAAAAGATGGGATGAATTATTAAAAGATGAATATAATAAACCTTATTTTAAAAAATTAGAAGATGACATTAGATATGAATATAAAATTCATACAGTTTATCCAAAAGCAAGTGATGTATTTAATGCTTTTAGGTATACATCTTATGATGATATAAAAGTAGTAATAATAGGGCAAGACCCTTACCATGGTGAAAATGAAGCAATGGGACTTTCTTTTTCAGTAAATGATGGAATAAGAAAACCACCTTCACTTCAAAATATATATAAAGAACTAAATGAAGATTTAGGATGCCCTATCGTAGAAAGTGGTAATTTAAAAAAGTGGGCGATGCAAGGAGTATTTTTACTTAATGCGATATTAACTGTTGAAAAAGATAAACCATTATCTCATAAAAAATATGATTGGGAAAAGTTTACTGATGCAGTTATTTCTAAAATAAATGAAAAAGAAACGCCTGTTGTATTTATCTTATGGGGTAATTATGCAAGAAGTAAAAAAGTGCTTATAACTAATCCCAAACACTTAGTAATTGAATCAACCCACCCAAGTCCTTTTTCTGCTAGATATGGTTTTTTTGGAAGCAAGCCATTTTCTAAAACAAATAATTTTCTAGAATCAAAAAAAATTAGTCCAATAGATTTTAATCTAGACTAATTTTTTAATATTTCAAGTTCTTCAGATACTTGGATTTTAAAAGTATTTTTAGCATCTAATTTAAATAATTTATAGATGTAATTAAATGGTTTTTTATATAATAGTTCATTATATTTAATACTGTTACTATTATAATAATCTTTTAAACCTTCAAGTCTTTCTTCTAAATCAATGTCATCAAGTAGTTTTTCAAGTTCTTCACTAGGAGTATATTCATTATTATTAATAATTTTTTTTATTTCAAATTTTACATCATATAAATTCTGCTCGAACTTAAATATATTATCGTTGTCTTCTTTTAATTTATTTATTAATTTTTTGTCATCCATATCACGAGATATCTTATCAAGATTATCTTTTTTTGTTTTTAGTATTTCACTTATTTTTTCTTCTGTTATATTAAGCTTTTTTTCTATTTCTTTTAGACCTTTAATTTTTATTATTATTAAAGTAACAAGACCTAAAAGTAATATGCCAAGTCCAATAAAAAAATATATCATAAATTCCACCTCGATTTTTTATTACATTAATAGTATAACAAAAAATTAAAATATCTTCAAGATTATATAACCTTATAATTTATTTCTTCGTCAAAAACAATATAATTTAAATAAATTGATAAAAGTAAATACCATTTACCATTTTTAGGATCAAATACCACCACATGGTCTCTTGCAGCTTGTTCAACTCTTCCTGTAAATATTTTATCTCTCCATTCATTTGAGTCAGGATAAGACATATAAAAACTAGCTATTTTACCTTTATTTAATCTTAAAATATTTTCAACATAAGATTGTTCCATAGGTAATTCATTATTTGTATTTAAAATATTTGGCACTTCGTTATATCCCATATTATTAGGATTATAATAACTATTATTCACATTAATCACTCTCTTTCTTTTTCATTTAATTATATTTAAATCGTTTAAAAATATAACTTTTTGCTTAAAAATACTAGTCAAAAATAATATTTAATTGTATACTTATATTAGGATGTGATAATATGTTAGTTAAAGTAGGGGTGTCTAATAGACATATTCATTTAAATCAAGAAGACTATAACTTATTATTTTCATCTAGTAAATTTGATAAAAGAAATGATTTAACACAAAAAGGTGAATTTGCATCTTTAAAAACAGTTACAATAAAAGGACCTAAAGGAAGTATAGATAATGTAAGAGTGGTTGGGCCTTTAAGAACTTATACACAAGTAGAAGTTCTTAAAGGTGATACTTATATTCTAGGAATTAATCCTCCGGTTAGAACATCTGATGATTTATTCGATGCAAGTGTTATTACTATAAAAACAGAACTTAATGAAATAAATAGAAAATGTTGCATTATTGCAAATAGACATATACATATTTCAAAAGAAGAAAGAAAAAAATATAATTTACATAATGATAAATATAAAGTAAAAATAGATACAGAAAAAGGTGGCATAATAGATAATGTTTATATAAAAGAAAGTGATAATTATAATTTTGAACTTCATTTAGATAGAGATGATGCAAATGCTTTTCTATTAAAAGATAATGATTTGGTAGAAATAATAGAATAAAGGAGTTTTACATATGAATATTAGTGTTGAGGAAATTAATATAGTTAATGATGGAATGTATGAAATATATACTAAGTTTGGTATGAAAATAGCTATAGATGTTTTAAAGAAAAGATTTAGTAATATAACAAAAGAAGATACAAAAACAATAAAGTTACTTAGTTGTTTTGTAAATTATATGAAGAAAAAAGGTGCTACTGTAACAAATATAAAAGATTTAAATGATGCTACTTTTAAAACATATATGGATTTTGTAATTGAAGAAAGAAGTAAAAAGAAAGAAGAACTAGACTTAAATACTTATATAAAAAAAGATTATATAATAAATTCTAAACCTATTAATAATTATATTGAAAATAATAAATTAATAGAAAAACAAAAAATACATAATATAAGTGATGAGAAACAAGATATTAATTTAGATAAAACACAAGTGTTTTCTTCTAAAGATATAAAAGAAGAAACAAAACCTAAAAAAGAGTCTAAAATAGATGCTTTATTTAAAAGAAAAGAAAAATTAGAAAATACAGGACCTATTCCTGTTGTTAAAGAAGATAATAAAACAGGAATTATCATGGGATTAGAGGATAAAGAAAAACTTCTTATTGATGCTAGTTTAGAAACATTTGTAAAATATAATGAAATATATTCTACTAAAGGTAATGCTTTAGGAAGAAAACAATTAAGAACAGCAATACTTGATAAAGATAATAATTTTAAATACTTTACTAATGGTGGAGAAAAAATGTTAAGAGAAAAACTAAAAGAAAGTATTAAAGTTGATGATATAAAAGTATTAGTAAGAAATATATTATTAAAAAATGGATTTAATGCTAAAAATTCTAATGAAGAAATGTGTTGTGAAATGTTTTTAACATATATAGATAATTTAAGTTTAGAAATAGAAAATAAAAATAAAAAACCTTTAGGAAGATAATTCTTAAAGTTTTTTTATGCTTTTTTATAATTTTTGATAAAAATGAAACTTTTTTAAAAAAAATTTAGGTGAAATGAAAAAATAATATATTTATATAGTGAAAGCCTTGAAAGAAATTATGATATAGAAGAAAAATTAGAAAAATAATTTTTCTTTTTTAAGTGTTATTTAATAGGCTCAGTACCTTTTAAATAATACATAATTTTCTTGTTTTTATCTTTATTCGTAGCAATATTTCCTGTTGTAGGATCTATTAATACTGCAACAACATTATCAGGGATATTGTACCATTTACTTTCTTTATCTTTTAAGTAATCTTCCATTGCATTTATCCATGATTTTTTATTTCCTCCAACAACATTAGAGTTAATTTTTGTATTATCATCATATCCAGACCAACTTGCTAAGACAATACCATTTGTATAACCAATAACCCAAGCATCTGTATCAGTACTTCCGCTTTTTAAGGCATATTTATGAGTCATATTACTTAACATATTTATACATGTAGGGTAAGCATAATCAATAAGGCTAGCATCATATGTACTTGTTAACATTTCACTTATTATAAAAGTTAAGCTAGGGTTTAGTATTTGTTCTTTTTTTTCATTATATTTATATAAAATATTACCATAAGTATCTTCAACTTTTCTTATTAAATGAGGTTTTACTTTTATTCCACCATTTGCTAAAGCAGCATAACTTGAGGTAAGTTCAATTATATTTACTTCATTTGTTCCTAATGGAAGTGAGTAATTTGCTTCAAGATTAGTGGTTATACCTGTTTTTCTTAAAGTATTAACGAGGTTTTCTTGACCTAAGAAAAGATGAGTTTTAACAGCATATATATTATCCGAATATGCAATTGCTTGAACCATTGTTATATTTTTATTGGCATAGACATTGTCAGAGTTTTTAGGAGAGTAAGTTTTATTTTCATCAAAATAAAAAGTTGTTCTTTCACTTAAAAAGGTTGTGCTGGGAGTAAAATTGTTTTCTAAAGCATTATAGTATAAAAAGGGTTTAACAGTAGAACCGGGTTGTCTTATGGAAGATGTTGCTCTATTGTAAGTTGTTTTGTTATAAGATGTTCCTCCGATTAAGGCAATTATTTCTCCATTATCTGAGTTCATCATTACTTTTGATGTTTGAATATCATCATCTATTAAATTATATTTTATACCTTTTTCTAAAGCAGTTTGAGCATCAATATCAAGAGAAGTCCATATTTTAAGACCTCCTGTTTCAATATAGTTATCTGGTATTTCTTTTAGACTATTTAATTCTTCCATAACAGCATCTTTATAATAAGCAAGGGTTGTAAGGTTAAGATCTGTTTTTTCTCCATAAAGTTTTAATTCTTCTTCTAAAGCATTATTCATTTCTTCTTTTGTTATAAATTTATTTTCATACATTCTTTGTAAGACAAGTTTTTGTCTTTTTTTGGCTGTTTCATAATTATTAATTGGTTCATAATAATAAGGAGAATTTGGTATACCAGAAAGAATGGATGCTTCAGCAAGGGTTAAATCTTTAACATTTTTATTAAAGTAAAATTTACTGGCATTAGCTATTCCATAACAGTTATTACCATAATTTATGGTATTTAAGTATCCTTCAAGTATTTCATCTTTCGAATAATGAGTTTCTAGTTCAAAGGTTATCCACATTTCTTGCCATTTTCTTTTCCATGTTTTATCAAAGCTTAAAAATAAGTTTTTAGCGTATTGTTGAGTTATCGTGGATGCTCCTTGGACAATTTCGCCACTTTTTAAGTTTTCAAACATAGCTTTAGCTATTCTAAAAAAGTTAAAACCATTATGTTTATAAAAGTTTTTATCTTCAACTGCTATGGTAGAATTAATAATATTATTATTCATATCTTTTAAATCTATCCATTTATCTTCACCTTTACCGTAAAAAACTAGTTCAAGTTTATTATCATACATATAAAAACTATTAGCGCTTTTAATATCAAATTTTGGAGTACATAAAGCATATAATTTACCTATTAAATTAATACTTGTGAAAATGATAAGACAAATAACAAATATTTGTAAAAGTAGTTTTATTTTTTTCATATTATCACCATTTATTCCTAAATTTATTATGAAAAAAATATAAAAAAATATGTGTTAAAAAAATAATTTTACATATTTAAAGTCTTGTGTTATAATTTATGTCGAAATTATTTTATTATAATTTTTGAAAGGATGATTATTATTAAAGAAGTTATTATATTTTTAGAAGCAAATGATTTTAAAATAAATGTTAATGGTTTTATAAATAATGATGAAATTATATTTAATAATGATAATATAGATTATAAATTTGATATAAATAGTCTTTTATTCGTTCGAAAAAGTGATGAATTTACTTCACTATTAGACTTTAATAATAAAGAAAGTATATATTACTTAAATGAATTAGAAGAAAATAGTAAAATATTTAGTAAAATAATAATAAAACAATTGATAAAAGAAGATACATCGTATATAATTAATTATCGAGTAAATGAGGAAGACTTTTGTTTTAAGTTATCTTATAAGGAGGTTAACTTATGAATATTGAATTAGAATTAAAAAAATTAATAAAAAATGTATTAAATGATTTAGATTTAGAAGAAGATATAATTATTGAAATACCTAAAGATAGAAGTAATGGTGATTACTCAAGTAATGTAGCTATGAAATGTTGTAAAAAACTTGGAAAATCTCCGATTGAAATAGCTAATTTAGTAAAGAATAATATTTCATCTGATTTAATAGAAAGTATTGAAATAAAAAATCCAGGATTTATTAACTTTTTTGTTAATAAAACATATTTATTTGAAGAATTAAAAGAAATAATAAAACTTGAAAATAATTATGGTAAAAATAATCTTGGCGAACATAAAAAAGTTAATATAGAATTTGTTAGTGTTAATCCAACAGGTACAATTCATTTAGGACATGCTCGTGGAGCTTGCATTGGAGATAGTCTTGCGAATATTTTATCATTTAATGGTTATGATGTTACAAAAGAATATTATATAAATGATGCAGGAAATCAAATGATTAACATGGCATTAAGTATTTATGAAAGATATAAAGAAATATGTGGTTTAGATTCTAAAATGGAAGAAAACTATTACTATGGTAAAGAAATCATTGAAGTAGCACAAAAAATGTATGATGAAAAAAAAGATGGTTATTTAACTAGTGATATAAAAGTATTTTGGAAAAAGGGTTTAGAATATTTTCTCGGAGGAATAAAAAAAGATTTAGCTAACATTGGTGTTAATTTTGATGTATGGACTAGCGAACAAGAATTAAGAGATAGAAATCTTGTTGAGGAAGCTCTTTCTAAATTAACTTCATTAGGATATACTTATGAACAAGATGGTGCGATATTTTTAAAAACAACTTTATTTGGTGATGAAAAGGATCGTGTTTTAGTTAAACAAGATAAATCATATACATATTTTATGCCAGATATTGCATATCATTTAGATAAATTAAATCGTGGTTATGATAAGTTAATTGATGTTTTCGGAGCAGATCATCATGGTTATGTTTCAAGATTAAAAGCATCAGTTACAATGTTAGGACAAGATGCTGATAAACTTTCTGTTCTTCTTATTCAAATGGTTAGAGCAATTAAAAATGGTGAAGAATATAAAATATCAAAAAGAACAGGTAATACAATTACCTTAAATGACTTAGTTGAAGAAAGTGGAAAAGATGCGATAAGATACTTTTTTACATCAAGAAGTATGGATACACAAATGGATTTTGATATAGATCTAGCAAAGAAAAATTCTAATGAAAATCCTGTATTTTATGTAAATTATGCTCATGCAAGAATTTGTTCTATTTTAAGAAATCAAGATTATTCATTAAAAGAAGATTATAAATTTGAAACAATAGATAGTGAAACTGCATATAATGTTTTAGAAAAATTAAATGAGTTTAAAAAAGTAGTAAAAAAAAGTGCTTTAAAAAAAGAACCTCATTTAATCACAAACTATGTATATGAACTGGCAACAGTATTCCATTCTTATTATTCAGAAGAAAAAATAGTAACAGATAATGAAAAATATACATATGAAAGAATAATGCTTATAAAAGCAGTTAAAATAATTATAGCTAACTCTTTAAATTTAATTGGAGTAGCACCAGCAGAAAGGATGTAATCAATATGAAAGTTGATAAAATGAAAAAAGAAGATTTAGAATTAATGTCATATAATGATATAGCTAATTTAATACTAGAAGAAAGCACAAAAAAAACAACTGCAGAATTATTTAAAAAAATATGTGATTTACTTGATTTAGGAGAAAAAACATATGAAAATAAAATCGGAGCTTTTTATACTTCTTTAACTAAAGATAAAAGATTTATACTATTAGATGATGGACTTTGGGATTTAAAGAAAAATCATTCAGTTAAAGTATTAAAAATAGAAGAAGCTTTAGAAGATATGGAAGAACTTGAAGAAATAGAAAAAGAAGAACAAGATGAATATGAAGAAGAGGAAGAAGATAAAGATATAATATATGATGAAAATCCGGATGATGATTTAGGGGATGACCTTGATGATTATAAGAATTTAGTAATCGTGGATGAGGAAGACTTAGATAATATTGAACCTTAATAAGGAGGTAAAACATGATTGATAGATTAGAAGAAACTTTAAAAAAGTATAATGAAATAACAGAAGAATTAACAAAAGAAGAAACTTTAAAAAATATTTCGTTATTAACTAAACTTTCTAAAGAACAAAGTGATTTAAGTGAAATAGTAGAAGTTTATAAAAATTATAAAAATATATTAAATAATATTGAAGAAGATAAAGAACTTTTAAAAGATAATGAACTTAAAGATATAGCAAAAGAAGAGTTAGAAACTTTAGAAAATGAAAAAAAAGAAATAGAAAAGAAATTAGAAGTTTTACTTTTACCTAAAGATCCTAATGATGGAAAAAATGCTATCATGGAAATACGTGGGGCAGCAGGTGGAGATGAAGGAAATATTTTTGCAGGAGATTTATTTAGAATGTATCAAAAATATTTTGAAAAACAAGGATTTAAAACAGAAATAATTAATGCTGAACCTAGTGATGTTGGAGGATACTCTCAAATTGAATTTTTAGTTAAAGGGGATAATGTTTATTCTAAATTAAAATATGAAAGTGGAGCACATCGCGTTCAAAGAATACCAGAAACAGAATCAGGAGGAAGAATTCATACATCAACTGCAACGGTAGCGATACTTCCAGAAGTTAGTGATGTTGAAATAGATATTAACCCAGCGGATTTAAAAATAGATGTTTATCGTTCAGGTGGAGCGGGAGGACAAAGTGTTAATACAGCTGATTCTGCTGTTAGAATAACACATATTCCAACAGGGGTTGTTGTTACTTGTCAAAATGAAAGAAGTCAACAACAAAATAGAGCTAAAGCTTTAGAAATATTAAAATCAAAACTTTATGAAGAACAAGTAAGACGCCAAGAAGAAGAATATGGTGCTGAAAGAAGAAGTAAAGTAGGTACAGGGGATAGAAGTGAAAAAATAAGAACATATAATTATCCTCAAAATAGAGTTACTGACCATAGAATAGGATTTACTGTTAATAAGCTTGATAGAGTTATGGAAGGTGAACTTGATGAAATAATCGAAGCTTTAATAAATGAAGATCAAAAAAGAAAATTAGCAGGTAATTATGAAAATTAATGATTTATTAAATATAAAATCAAATTATTCAAATGATGAGAAAAAGATAATTTTATCTTTTCTTTTAGATTTACCTAAATTAGATTTATTTAAATTAGAAGAAATAACTGATAAAAAAGTAATAAATAAATATAAAAAAATGGTAAATAATAATTTACCTTTAGCATATTTACTTAATGAAGCATATTTTTTTGGAAATAAATTTTATGTTAATAAAAATGTATTAATTCCAAGACCAGAAACAGAAGTTTTAGTGGAAGAAGTTTATAACTTAATAAATAAATACTTTAATGATAAAGTAAAAATATGTGATTTAGGTACTGGAAGTGGAGTAATTGGAATAACTTTAAAAAAGTTAAATAATAGTTTTGATGTAACATGTATTGATATATCTAAAAAAGCTTTAAAAGTGGCTAAGAAAAATAGTATTTATTTAAATACCGATATTAATTTTATTAACAGTGATATGTTAAAAAGAGTTAATGATAATTTTGATGTTATTATAAGTAATCCACCATATATAAAAAATAATACAAAAGAAATTGATAATATTGTTAAAAAATATGAACCATCTTTAGCACTTTATGGGGGAGATGATGGTCTTAAATATTATAAAGAAATATTAAAAACATGTAAGAAAAATTTAAATGATAAAAGTATAATTGCTTTTGAAATAGGATATGATTTAAAAGAAGATATTATAAATATAATAAAAGAATATTTTAAAGATAGTAAA
>ULXL01037882.1_pt1 | contig 22448 bp, 23 predicted proteins | sample 1961241 | NCBI WGS metagenome assembly ULXL01 (sample SAMEA4835837, study PRJEB28245) | human gut metagenome | biome: gut microbiome; material: fecal sample | place: Denmark | collected 2008
TAGTTTTTTGTTTGACCTTAATGGTCAAACATAATAAAAAAGCATTCCTAACTAAATAGGAATGCTTTTTTCAAAACATCTCTTTAACTATTTCAAATATATCATCATTAATATCATCAATAGCTCTAATAGAACCATCTTTAACACATTCAACCCGATCCCAATTATATAATTCACTAAGTTCTATATAAGCATCTTCTGCCATTTTTAAATGCTCCGGTGAATTTTCCAGTTGATCAGTATTCGCACGATTTTTCTTTAACTCGCAAGACTTCTCATATGGCATATGCAAAAAAATCGTTTTGTCCGGCTTTGGTAGTTTTAATAACCAATACTCCAATTTATCAATCCACTGGTACATATCAAATCTCTCATCCTTATCTTTAATTTTACTCCCTTGATGTGCCAAATTTGAAGTAGTATAGCGATCCAATAATACATAATAATCCTTCTCCAAACACTCTAAAACCATTCCAATATTATATTTTCGATCGGCCGCATAATATAAACAAGAAACATATGGATCGACATTAGCCGCCCCCTCTGGAAAAAAGCCTTCTGAAATCTCTGGTTTTCCTAAAAAAGCCCCTCCAACTACTTTACCAGTCGGAGTATCATACATTGGGAAATCAAATTTAACACATTTTTTTCCAGCCTCACGCAACCTCTTTTCCAACAACTTTGACTGTGTCTCTTTTCCCGAACAATCCGTACCTTCAATAACAATAATCTTTCCTGCCATATAACTTTCATCCTCTCTAACATAATCTATTTAATTATAACATCATTCGGACTTCTTGCAGCGTTGCAAAAGCAACATAAATAATCGATTATTCTTTCACTCTAACTTGTACCTGATAAGCTAAAACATCTGAAGCTTTTTTATTATATTTATTACTAACCCAAATACGTAATCGATACTTATCTTCTAAATTATTATTTTTAAAGCTTCCCGTATAGATTATTTTTCCACTACCACCATCAGCAAGTGCAGACATAACAGGGACAACCTCAGAAAACCCCTCAACAGGCTTATTATTTTGATCAGTTAAATATACTTTAATGAAGCCCGCTTCTATTTCATCACTCATCGCCGTAAGTACAATTTCATAATACATTTCTTTAGTCAAATCATAATCCCTAGGCGCCAAAACAGAAAAATCAAAATAATTCTTTGCCATTATTCTTTTCCCTCTAAAATCTGACAAAGGCTTAGCTTTAACCTGAAATATCCGCTTATCATTTGTAGAGTAATTAAATGAAATATAATTGCTAGTCTTTTCATCAACTCCCAATTTCTCAACAATAGAATTCGACAGTAAAGAATAACTTGTATTCACAACTAGCCCAACTAACAAAACAACTACAAAAATACTAAAACAAATCTTCATTTTTTCAAAAAAGTCCATCTTCATTTAATCTACTCTCCTTCTAACCTAATCATAACAAAATTACCTAATTTCATCAAGCTATAAGAAAAAATAAGTGTTTATTAGACACTTATATTATTGTTCTCGTCAAAAGGAATTAAAATTTCTTTCTGTGCCGCTAAATAATCACACATATGAACAAAGTTCTGATATTTAGTTTTCGGCTTTTCCAAGACTTCTACTCCCTTATAATCAGTAGTCCATACTCCCATATGTGTTCTAATAACATCACAAATAAATTCTATTTCTTCCATTTCTAATCCTAATTTTTCCTCATTATCCATAATCATATCAGCCATCAAAAGTGGATGATCAAATCGAGTATACTTTTCTTTTGGCACCCCTGACTTAACTCCATCATGCAGCATCAATCCCATCAACATCATATCTTTTTCTTTTTGAGTATATTTATCTCCTATTGCCGGATTTTTAAGAAGAACATATCCAAAAAAAGTTGCCGCCTTAGTATGACGCAATAAACCGCCTTCCCCAAGTGCATATGCTGGATGATACTTACCAGTCGATGAGGCTGGAATTTCAAAAAAATAATCAGGCAATAATTTAATCATTTCCAAACACGCTTTTTTTATCCTCTCATCTTTTATATATTCTAATTCCCTTTTAAATACCGCTTCTTTATTCATTTCTAACTCCTTCTAATAATGTCGCAATTATTTCATTACTAACATACCATTTATCTTCTGGAATAAAAAGTCTAGTTCCTACTACTTTTACTAACTTTTTTTCTAAAAGAAATTTATAATCAATTGTGACTCCAAACATACTAGTCAACTTATTCAAGTCAATTCCTTCTGCTTTTCTCAAATTCAACATAATCTCATAAAAAATAAAATCTTTTTTTTCTAAAACCTCAACTTCACCTAAATAATCACCTTTCAAATACTTCGTAATTGATTTTGTATTACTGCCTCTTCGATTTCCAAGAAAATAGCTCGCCCCAAGTCCAAAACCATAATATTCCTTATTATCCCAATAAACTAAATTATGTCGTGACTGAAATCCTTCTCTAGCATAATTACTAATCTCATAATGCTGATAGCCACACTCTCTCATCCACCCACAAATATAATTATACATCGCAAAATCTTTATCTTCAGAAATATTCTTAACTCCATTTATAAATAATTTTGTATGTTCTTCTATCATTAATGAATAACATGATATATGTTCAACATTTAAAAATTTAATAAATTCTAAATCCTCTTGTAAATCTGTAATCTTTTCACCAGGTAAAGCATACATCAAATCAACATTAATATTATTAAAACCACATTCCCGTGCCGCTTTAATAATATCAACTATCTGTTTTTTTTCTTCAAAACGTTCTAATAATTCTAAGTGTTTTTTATTTATTGTTTCTAATCCAAAACTTAACCGATTAACCTTATTTTTTTTAAATATTTCTAACTTTTCTTTCGTTGTATTAGCAAAATTACATTCAACTGTAAACTCTGCCTTTTCACTAATTTCCAACTTGTTTATTATTTCGAATAGTCTCCATAACTGTCTACTATTTAAAGAACTCGGTGTTCCACCACCAATATAAATAGTTTCTAATACTTCGCCTTGATATCTTGTAATAATTTCTTTCTCTAACGCTTCTAAGTATTGATCAACAAGCTTTTCATTATAAAATAATTTACAAAAATCGCAATAAGAGCAAATTTTTTCACAAAATGGTATATGTATATAACAACTTTTTACCATTATTTATTTTCTCCCGTTGAAAGAATCGATAAAAATGCTTCCTGAGGAACTTCTACGCTGCCAATTCTCTTCATTCTCTTTTTACCTTCTTTTTGCTTCTCTAGTAATTTTTTCTTACGAGTAACATCTCCACCATAACATTTAGCTAAAACATTTTTCCTCATTGCTTTAATATCCGTTCGAGCAATAACATGGGTCCCTATTGCCGCTTGAATTGGTACCTCAAACATTTGTCGTGGAATAATTTCCTTTAACTTTTCAACAACAGCCTTACCTCTATTATAAGCAAAACCTTTATGAACTATGACACTTAAGGCATCAACAATATCTCCATTAAGCAAAATATCCATTTTCACTAAACTACTTTCCTTATAACCAATCAATTCATAATCAAATGAAGCATACCCCTTAGTATAAGACTTTAATTTATCAAAAAAGTCATAAACTATTTCTGATAATGGTATCTCATAATGAATAGTTACCCTCTCTTGATCTAGATATTCCATATTAATAAATGTTCCACGTTTATCCTGACATAATTCCATAATTGGACCAATATAATCACTTGGTGTAAAAATACTTGTTTTTACATAAGGTTCTAATGTTTTAGATACTAATTCTCTTTTTGGCATCTTTGCCGGTGAATCTACCAATAAATTAGATCCATCAGTCAAAATAACTTCATAAACAACTGATGGTGAAGTTGCAATTAATTCAATCCCAAATTCTCTTTCAATTCTTTCTTCAATAATTTCCATATGTAAAAGTCCTAAAAAACCACATCTAAAGCCAAAGCCTAAAGCCTTTGATGTTTCTGGCTCAAATGACAAAGCTGCATCATTTAACTTCATTTTATCAAGTGCTTCTCGCAAATCTTCAAACTTATTAGACTCAATTGGATAAAGACCACAATATACCATCGGTTTCATTGCCTTATACCCCGGTAATTTTTCCTCGGCTGGATTACTATCCAACGTAATTGTATCCCCTACTGCTACATCACTAATACTCTTAATTGAAGCATACAAATACCCAACTTCGCCCGCTTTTAGTGATGAAATATTCTTTTCTTTTGGCGTATTGATAGAGATTCCAACTACATCATAAACCGCACCCGTCTCCATCATTCTAACTTTATCACCAACTTGAACTTCACCGTCCATCACTCTAATACTAGTAATAACCCCTCGATAAGAATCAAATAAACTATCAAAAATTAAAGCCCTAAGTTTTTCATCTTTATTTCCTTTAGGAGCCGGAATGATTTCAACAATTCTTTCTAATAAAGTATCAATTCCCACACCTGTCTTGGCACTAGTACATACAATTTCATTTCTCGAAAACCCAATATTTTCAAGTTCTGTTGTAACTTTTTCAACATCAGCACTTGGTAAATCTATTTTATTAATAACAGGAATTACTGTTAAATTATTATCAAGCGCTAAATAAAGATTCGCTAATGTCTGAGCCTCAACTCCTTGCGCTGCATCAACAACTAGCAAAACCCCTTCACAAGCTGCCAAACTTCTTGATACTTCATAAGAAAAATCAACATGTCCTGGAGTATCAATTAAATGTAAATAATAATCTTCTCCCTTAAAGTTGTAAGTTAATTGAACCGCATTAAGTTTAATAGTAATGCCTCTTTCTCTTTCTATATCCATAGAGTCCAAGGTCTGTTCCTTTAACTCTCTTTTATCTAATGCTCCTGTTTTTTCTAATATTCGATCAGCTAGAGTACTTTTACCATGATCTATATGTGCAATAATACAAAAGTTTCTAATATTTTCCTGTTTCATATAAGCACCCTCCAGTCCTTTAATTATATCATGTCAACAATTCAAAGTAAATTAAGTCCATAAAAATTAAACAAAAAAGCAAGCTCATCTAGAACTTACTTTATTCAATCTCACTGCTTAAGAAATGATACTCATCATTCTCATCCTTAAAGAACGTATAAGTAACTGTAGAAGCATTATCTTTATAATTTTCGATTCCAAGTACACTTAATTGACTCTTAACAACACCTGTTTTTTGTTCCAACAAATTCGTCTTAGCAAAATCTTTATAAATACCACAATCATATTTATCAATTTCTTTTCCAGCATCATCTGTATATTGCTTAGTACTTGTAAACACTACTTTTTCCTTTAAAATAATATTATCTGTCTTTCCTTCACGTAAAGCACTATCTAATTTATATAAGTAAGGATTAATGGCCATTGTATCAATACTAGGACTAACACTATCAAATTTGATTAAAAAGCTATCACTAGTAGCATCATAAGTCATGACACCTGAATTAAAACCATTAACTGAAAAATTAACAGCTACATTAACTGGTGAATCAGTCGTATAACTGACATCTTCTCCAAAGAAATTAAACATGTATTCATCAATTTTTGCTTTACTAATACTAAAGGTTGGTTTTTCATTAGTAGTAGCCTCTTTTTCTTCTTCTTTCCCTTCCTCATTTAAAATAATTTCTCCTGTTGAAGACATATTTACAAAATCAGACTGGGTCGCATATCTAAGCGCAAAATACATTTTTTCTTGAGTAGTAAAATCATCCGCTGTTACACTACCACTTTTAAAAAACTTATCACTTCTAATTCCATTAACTTCATATTTAACATTATTATATAGATAAGTAACCATTTCATCGCTAAGATCCATTTTCATATCTTTTTTAACAGTCTGTGTTGGTTTTCTATTACCATTAATCAAAGCATCTGTTATAAAATATACTGAAAACCCTGCAATCGCCGCCACAACAACTATAATCAAAAATTTAATAATTTTCTTTTTCTCGTTTTGATCATCGTTATAGCCACTACCATTTTCTTCTTCATCAATTGAATCATCAAAGCTAAAATCGTTCATTTTTTCACCTCTATCCTAATAACATTTTACCATACTTTTAATAAAAATAAATATCTTTTTTTAAACTTTAATGAAAGCAACAAAAAAAGACTATTAGATAGTCTCTTCTTTTCGCATTACAACCACTGCCATATTAGTAAAATCAAGTTTTTCATATACTTCTAATAATGTTTCATAGTCTAATTTTCTAATTATATTTACTTTATCATTCATAATTTTCCCATATTTTAAATACTCTTCAAAAATATTATGAACCGTAGAATCAATATCATCAACCATTCTCACTTCATTAGCAATCCAAACCTTTTTCATTCGTTCAAAATCAGCTTCTTCTAATTTACCATTCTTAATTTCTTCTTCAATTTCATGCAATAACTCTTTTGGATTATCGGTTGAAGCCATCATATAAAATACCTTTATATCTTTAATACTCTCCCATTCTGTATAAAAATTGGTTAATAGTTTCTTATTACGTACTCTTTCTCTAAACATTGATGAAGATCCAAAAAGTAATGTTGTAATCATTGTTAAATACAAATCACTTGTAAAATCATCTAACCCCAACTTGCTAACATTCACTTTAATTCCTACACCTAATTTATCTACATTAATAGGATAATTAACTTCTTCATATTTCTTTCTAACAGAGTTCTCTTCAATAATTGAAGATACTTTTGCTTTACCTTTATTTACAATCGGAGAAACTACATCACGAATTATCTCCATAGCTTCTGTTCTCAAAAAATTTCCAACAATTAATACAAACATATTATTTGGTGAATAAAAACTGTTATAGCACGTATACAAATCTTCCTTAGTAATCTTTAATATTTCGGGAATTGTTCCACCAATATCAATACGTCTTGGATGTTGATGATAAATATTTTCCCTTAATTTCATCTCCAACTTAAATTCTGGAATATCTTCATACATTTTTAATTCTTCTGAAATAATTCCCTTTTCTTTTTCAACATTGTCATCAGTATAGAAAGGTCTATTAACGAAAGTTAATAAATATCTTAAATTTCGTGCAAAATCTTTTGTTCCATAACAAATATACTGTGTATAATCAAATGACGTTGATGCATTAGAACCGGTTCCACTCTCAGAAAAGAAAGAGAACGGATCAATTCCATCTTCTTGCTCAAACATTTTATGCTCTAAAAAATGTGCAATTCCATCTGGAACTTTAATTTCTTTTTCTTCGCCAGCTGGTATAAACTTAGTAATTTCCGAACCATATTTTGTCGCATAACTAATAAAATAATTTTTCTTATTTGTATAAGGAACCATTATAACTTCTAAACCATTATCTAATTTTTCAACATAACAATTTAAATCCAGTCCCTCTAATTTAATCTCTTTCATCCTTAATCCCCTCTAACAAAAATATAGTATCTAATTTCACTTTCTTAGCCACTCTAACAATTTCTTCCTTACTAACTTTCATAATCATCTCTTTTTTTGTTTCAATTGTATCCGTTCCAATAAGTTCCATCATCAAATAATTATCAATTATTCGATCTGGGCTTTCCAAAACTTCTTCAAGTGCCGTTAGAAAATATTCTCTTGCGATGGCGATATCTGTTTCACTAAATTTACCTCTTCGCATATCTTCCAAATCTTTTTCAACTAATTTAACAGTTTTTTGATAATTATCTTTATCTATCCCTACTTGAATAATTAGTAAACGATCTAATTTGTTAGGAACAGAGTAAATTGTATAACAAAGAGAATTTTCTTCTCGAACCTCTTTAAATAATTTTGAATCACTTCCCCCACCAAAAATAACATTGTAAAGTGTCAAAACATAATTTCTTTCATATTCATCCAATCCATTAGTTCGACAAGCAATAGATAACTTTGATTGGGAATTATCAATTTTTTCATTAAATTCACGTTTTCTTCGTACTTCTTTTTCCTCTAATAAATAAGGTACTCTTTGCTTTTTTAAAGTTCTTAGTGGAAAATATTCCCTAAATAACTTAGTAGTCTCATCAAAATCTATATCTCCAAGTACAAAAATATCAACTAAATCACTTTTAATCATACTGTTATAGTATTCATATAAATTTTCTTCATTAATCTTATCTAAATCACTCAAATAACCACTTAATCGATAAGCTGAAGCTGCATTAGCATCAAATTCCTCAAACATCCTAATTAAACTATAGTTAGCCGAATCTTCCTTAATAGATTTCAAAGCTAATCGACAATTATTTTTAACAATATCTAACTTTTCTTGATTAAACTTCCCGTCAACGACATCAGGATTAAAAATAATCTCCCCCAAAAATTCAACCGCTTTATTAAAATTACCTTCTTCAGTATACTTATCATTCAATACATTTAAATGAAATGTCGTTGTTATATAATTACCAAGTCGACTATTACTAGTAGAAATTAAAGCTGCATATAAATCTTGTGTCTTGATAGTTAACTCTCTTTTACTACCATATTTCTTAGTTGACAACATTACTATATCACTTAAGATATTACGAATCGTAATATCCTCCTTTGCAATGGGTCTTCTAAAAATAACTTTAACCGCTACTGTCTTAAATTTATCAGTCTTTATTAAATGTAATTTAAATGATCCCATATCCTTCTTTGTATATTTCATCATAATCACCCACCTATTTTTTAGTATACGTCAAAATACTTCTTTTATTATAACAACGATTCTAAGGCAATTGTAATCATATCATTAAGACCTGATTGTCGCTCTTCGCTGCTTAACGATTTTTTATCAAACTTAGCGTCCACAACCGTCAATAAGCATGCCGCTTCTCTTTTTAATTTGTATGCTAAATAAAATAATCCAAAAGATTCCATTTCACTTCCTATATAATTATCATTTGGAAAACAACTAGCAAACTTTTCTCCATCAACATAAGGATCAAAGACATCGCTTGTAATAATTTTCCCCGCTGTTACCGGAATTTCTAATCTCTTTGCCGTTTCCAAAATATCCTCATTTAAATTCTTAGAAGCCGCATATTCCTTGTCTCTATCACCATCAAATAATAATGGAAAAGTACTTACTGAGTAAGCCGTGGTTGCAAGCAACACATCCATCAATTTCACATCACGATTAATAGTCCCACAGGTACCTACTCTAATAATTTTTTTAACATCATAAAACTTATACAACTCATAAGCATAAATTCCAATGCTCGGAATTCCCATACCATGAGAGAATATTGTTACTCTCCTACCTTTATAGTATCCCGTAAATCCATACATATTCCTGACATCATTTACCATTTTATACTCATCTAAAAAATGTTCAGCAATATACTTTGCTCTCAGCGGATCACCAGACATTATTACCACATCTGCAATATCTTCTTTTTTACTTTCAATATGAATAGACATTAAATCACTCTCTTTCCCTTATTTTTCTTTTAAAATTGTCTCTTTTTTTAAAACCCAATCACTACCAGTGAAATTAATCGCAGTTCCGCAATAACTACAAAATTCAACATCACTCTCATCAATCGAAGCATTACAATTTGGACAAGTTGTAATAATATTATTAGCTAATCTTTTGCTAAAGCTTAAAACCTTTGTATATTCTTTGCGATAAGTTTTACTACCCCGAACTAAATTATCAGCACTTCCTAAGACATATTCTATACAACTGTATTTAATCTTCAAATCCAAAAATATCTGTTGACCATGTTTCTCTGCCCTAATGATTTTTCCTTCATCCACTAATACATCACTAATCACTAATTTTTCCGCTAACTTGTCATAAAGTTCTGTCTCAGTTTTAAACGTCGTATAAATACCTGGACTACATAATTTTATTAATTCACTGAAATTACGTTCACTGTATAACTGTAAAATTTCTTGATAATGTTGAATCAATGCTCGTTTTAAAACCTCAATATCTCCAAACCCAAGATTAGCAATTTCTAAACTTGAAACCTCTGAATCACTATCAAAAACGGCTCGTTCCACATCATTAGTCGATGACAATAAAACAACTTTTTTTGACGAACCAGTTCGACTATATATATCTTTAGTACCTGTTAAAAAGGAACAAAGAGGAACAATCAGAAATGCGCCAATAAAAATAAATATAAAGTCTGCCATCATTGCTGTTACAGGTATTGTCATATCCAATATCAATAATATAATAATTCTCGCAATAAATAAAATCATAAATGTTTGCTTATATTTATCTTTTCCAAAAATTTTAGCTAACGGCCATAAAACAAACACACTCATATGAATTGTCACAAATGCCTGAACAAATAAAACAACCGCCAAACCTGGACTATCAGATTCAATACTTGACAAAAAACTTTCCGTTGAACTATCAGCATCCTGACTATTATCATTATAATAATCATTTACTGAACCACCCTCAGTATAGTCAATATCCAAATAATCAGTGCTAGCTGCTCTTAAATCAAATTTACTATTCATAAGAATTACGCCAGCAACTATTATAAACAAACCAATAAACAACCAAACTTTTTTACTATTATCTTTCATACACTCCTAAAAAAGAAGTAATTAATATTCATTATTTACTTCTTCTTCCCCTCCATCATTTAATGACACCAATACTTCCCTTGGTTTAGATCCATTCTGTGGGCCAATTATTCCTCGTTCTTCCAATAAATCAACAATTCTCGCTGCTCTATTATAACCAAGCTTAAATTTTCGTTGGAAAAGTGAAGCACTAGCTTTTTGTGTTTCTATAACAAATTTAACAATTTCATTATACAACGGATCATCAGCATCAGTAGTTCCTTCCGCATCAGCTAAACCACTGCTAGAAGAACTTGTATCGACTGCATCCAAATTCATCAATGAATCATCATATTGAGCCTTCTGCTGTTCAACCGTAAAATCAATTATTCTCTTAATTTCATCATCGTTAATAAATGATCCTTGAATACGAGTTGGTACATTAACTCCGATTGGTAAGAATAACATGTCACCCTTACCTAGTAGTTTTTCCGCTCCCGTTGCGTCTAAAATTGTTCGTGAATCAATACCTGAACCAACAGCAAAAGAAATCCGAGATGGAATATTAGCTTTAATTAAACCGGTAATTACTTCCGTTGAAGGTCTTTGAGTTGCTACAATCAAATGCATTCCAGCCGCTCTAGCCTTTTGTGTAATACGCAAAATTGAATCTTCGACTTCCTTCGCCGCTACCATCATTAAATCAGCCAACTCATCAATAATAATAACAATATATGGCATTTTCTGTTTTTGATATTCTTCATCCTTATGTTCATTATTCCATTTTTCAACATAAGCATTATAACCTTCTATATTTTTCGTTTTCGAATCACTAAAAGTTTGATAACGTCTCTCCATTTCATTAACCATCTTAGCAAGCGCTACTGCTGCCTTCTTTGGATCCGAAACAACCGGACATAATAAATGTGGTATACCATTATAAACCGACAACTCAACAACCTTTGGATCAACCATTACCATTTTAACTTCATCTGGTCTAGCTCTCATCAAAATAGAACAAATAATCCCATTAACACAAACCGATTTACCAGAACCTGTCGTACCAGCAATTAACATATGTGGCATTTTATTGACTTCACAAACACCAATATCACCCATAATACTCTTACCAAGTGGAACCATTAATTTCTTTTCTGGCGAAGAAACCATTAGTTTACTACTAATAATCTCATAGAAACTAACTGGTGTCGCCACTTCATTAGCAAATTCAATACCAACTGTATTCTTACCAGGGATAGGAGCCTGTATTTTTACATCTTTTTTTGCTAAAGCCAAAGCAATTTCTCGATCGATTGATGTAATTTTATTAACTCGCGTTCCTGAAGCAATCTCCAACTCATATTGCGCAACTGCCGGACCAATATGAACTTCAACAACTTTTCCAATAATTTTAAAATCACGTAATACTTTCTCTAATATTTCAATATTTCTTTCAATTACAGAACTATCTGTTTCATTCGCCTTTTTCTTCGGTTTATCGAGTAAACTTAAAGGTGGCAATTGATAGCTCCTATTTGTACTAGTAACTGACTTTTTCTCAGGCTCTTCATCTTTCTTCTCTACTACGTTACTATCTTTAACCTGAACATTTTTAAGTTCTTCAATACTTGAAATTTTAATTTTCTTTTCATCTTTTTCTTCATCCTCAAGATTATTTCCATCATTAATAATAACTTGCTTCTTTTTATTTTTATCTTCTACTTGCTCACTATGACTAGAAATTTTCGTTTTTGCCTTTTCCATTTGATTTCTAATAAAATCAACAATCGAAAATCCTGTTACTACCAAAACACCAGACCCCATCAAAACAATTGATATAATCTGCATCCCTTTATATGAAAATAATGATGTAAAAATAATAGCAAAAACGCCACCAATAATACCGCCACCCGGACTAAATAAATTACTCAATTGTCCTGTTTTCATAATCTCATTAAAAGAAGCTACTAATTGATTAATTGTTTCTCGAAAGATAACCATTGAATTATAATTATTTTGAACAACAAAATCCCAATGCATCCACACTAAAAAACCTAATAAAAATATATAGATTCCCACTAATTTCGAAGTAAAAAAATCTGGTTTTTCTCTCTTTACCAATAAATAAGCACCAATCACACCAATTGCCACTAATAATAATATATACAACGATCCAACTAAAAATACCGCAAAGGAAGCAATCATCTCCCCTACTGGACCATATTTTCCAATACCAAGTATAGCCGCAAGAATAAATACAATTCCATATAATTCAGCTGTATATTTAAACTTAGTTTTAACTACTTTTTTTCTCTTTCTCTTAGCCATAATAAATAACTCCTATCATTACAACCTAATTATACTACAAATATTTACTATTTAAAATACTAACTTGACGTTCTTTACATCGAAAAAAAAAGAGCGTCTACTACGCTCTTGAAACATATTTACCATCACTCGTTGATACTATAATTGTTTCCCCTTCTTCAATAAATAAAGGTACTCTTACATTCATTCCAGTTTCAACTTCAGCATCTTTTAAAGCATTATTTGTTGTATTTCCTTTAACCGCTGGCTCTGTATGTGTAACAACTAGTTCAACCTTATCAGGTAATTGTAAACCTAAAACTTCCCCTTCATATGAAGTGATATAAACTTCTAGATTCTCTTTTAAGAAATTAGCATCTTCACCAACTGCTTCTTTACTTAATTCTAATTGTTCATAACTATCCATATTCATGAAATAATAAACATCGTTCATTGTATATAAATACTGCATTAATTGCTTTTCAATTCTTGCTGTTGCAACCTTAACACCAGCATTAAAAGTTTGTTCAAAGATTGCCCCAGTTCTTAAATTTTTTAACTTAGCTTTTACAATTGCAGCACCCTTACCAGGTTTAACATGCTCTGTACTCAAAACTACAAAGATTGCTCCATCAACTTCAATTGTAATACCGTTTTTTAAATCGTTTGTACTAATCATTTTAAATCACTCCTAAAATTAAAATTAAAAATAAGTGTTTAGCTTATTTTTACTTCTTTTCCTTATGTACTGTATGTTTTCTACATCTAGGACAGTATCTATTTAATTCAAGACGTTCTGTTGTATTTTTTACATTTCTTTGTTCTCTGTAGTTTTCTTCTTTGCATTCACTACATACAAGAGTTTTATATTGTCTATTTCCTACTTTAGCCATTTTTCTTCCCTCCTTACACGCCTATAGGTATTATACCAAACTTTTCTAAAAAAGCAAAAGTTTTTTTAGAAAAACCCCCTATTTTTACAAATAAATTAGCAAAAACTCCTATCATCCAAGCATTTCACTATATTTCTTAGTTACTTCCTTAGTAATTCTAAGTGTCACAAGCGAAGCAAAGTTACTATTAGAGTTAGGATGCGACGAATTAGGCGAGGTAACCATTATTGAATATTTTGGCTTAGTAGCCGGAACATACCCTACAAAACTACTTGTGATTGTCTCCGTATCAATCACTCCATCATTATTTGTGTCTAAAAAACTTTGACTCGTTCCTGTCTTGCCAGCCGCATCAAGACTATCTTCTACATAGCCTCGACCATAGCCACCTTGTGCATGCATTACAGCATAAAACCCCTCTTTCATTCTCGCCATATATTGATCTTTCGTATCTATTTTATTTAAAATTTGTGGCTTATAGCTATAAATAATCTCCCCAGCATTATTCCATACTTCTTTTAATAAATGTACTTTATATCTGCTTCCACCATTAGCAATGGTATTAATATACTGAGATAATTGTAAAGGTGTATATGTTTCATACTGCCCCATCACAAAATCAAGCAAATTTCCAGAACTTTTATCGATCGATGTATAACCCGAGCTTTCAACAGGTAAATCAATTCCTGTCAAAACACCAAGTCCAAATGATTTATACATATTTCGATATTTATCAAAGGCCTTTTGATTAAAATTAAGTTTCATACCATTTGAATATTCCTGTCCATTTACTCTAATTGCAGTCTTAAATTGATAAACATTGCTACTCTTAGCTAACGCTTCAATATCATCAATTACACCCAAATTTAAAACAGAAGAACATTTTTTAGGCGCTCCCGCTATCTTTACGCATTCATCTAACATTTTCTCGCCTATTTTTATAGCTCCTTCATTATACCCCACTAAAATAGATGCTCCCTTGACAACCGAACCTGGTGTAATAGGCGACGTTAAAATACTAGTAACATTATCAACCATTTCACCATTAACAAGTTTTTTTGAGGCCATAGCTAATACTTCGCCAGTATAAGGATCTTGAATAATAACACTAGAATGATCATAATATTCCGTGTTAGCCTCACCTTTAGCCCTAATTATATTAGCTTCAATTATCTTTTCAACCTCCACTTGTAAATCAATATCAATTGATAAAACAATATCATTCCCACGACTACCCTCTTTTATCAAACGCATTTCCTTAGAATTTATAACCTCATATTCACTAGGTACTCCACGTAAATACTCCTCATATTGCCTTTCCAAATAACTAAGTCCCACTCGATCATTCAATGAATAACCAAGTTTTAAAAAATAATCCTTTTCCTCCTTCGGAATTCCTTGACTACTACTAGAAACACTTCCTAAAATTGAGCGCATTGTCTCACCATATGGATAAACTCTCACCCAGTCAATCTTCGTATCAAATCCCTTTAATTTATCATTATTCTCCGAAATATAAGCAAACTCTACATCACTAGCATTACTTTTAATAATTTTTTCACTATAACTATAACCAGCTCGCATCAAATAAAATAAATATCCTGCCTTTAAATCCGTCTCTGTAAATTTTTCAAGTTCACTCTCTTTAATTCTCTCAATCTTTAAATTCTCTATCTCTAAACTACTTAACTTCTTCATTAAATAAAGTTCCTGTTCCTCCTTAGTAATTAACTTATTACAAATCTCGGGATTCTTATACAAATAAAATTCTCTCTTTGCTCGATCCGTAATTTTTGAAACATCTAAATCTAAATGTGGACTAACTGCATATGCAAGTTCGATCATTTCTGACATACTTGTCCCGTTTTCTTTTTTAAAAACAATTGTATTAACTGCTTTATTATCAACAATTACTTTTCCATTTCGATCAAGGATTCTTCCTCTAGGTGTACTATCCCCATAAACGGTACTATAATTAAGACTACTAAGTAACTCACTATATTTTTTTTGGTCTAAAATCATCACTTGAAATGTTCGAACAAATAATATCCCAAATAATATTGTCACTATATACATCAAAGCTATTCGTCGTTTTCTAAAAATATTTTCCATAGATACCTTTTTTCTCATAAAAAATCCCTCCTTTTACTATTGTGAAACATTTCTTTAAATTTAAATCATATATTTTTAGTAGAGGTGAATTTTTATTTATAAAGAATTAATTAAACAAAATATTAAAAATCTAACTGATGAGCATATCTCGGACTTTGCTTTAAAAAACAAAATTCATTTAACTCCGCAAGAAATAAAATATATTCATAGTTTTATTAACACAAACTATCTAGCCCTTTTAAACAAGAATACGTCTTCCTTTGCAACTCTCAAAAAAAATATTTCCGCCCCTGCCTATCAAGCAATCGTCAATCTCTATACAGTCTATAGTCGCTATTTATAAATTGACAAAATTATCCCCTAGTGCTATAATAGGCACTACTTATGAAGGGGGAAGAATAACTATGGTAGCATTTAAAAATCAAATTCGTATAGGAGATGCCATTATCCCAACACTAGAAGCATCACCACTAGATCCTACTAAAGCTCAAGCTATTTTTTTCGATGATGAAACTAAACGATACTATTTTTCTAACAATTTAGGTCATAAAGTAATTAGTGGTGGAACCGAAAGACCAATGACTAAAAAAGAGTATAAAGATACGTGTCAAAAAATGACTTCCTATGCTTTGGAAACTAATAATGAAACTCTTCTTGACGAAATTATCAAACTAGATTTTAAACTCGGCCATGCCAATTCAACATTTGAAATATCTAAGTCCTATCAGTGTACAAGTTTAACTGGAACTCTAATATTCAATCAAGGATTAGCCCGTTATATCTACAATCCTGATAGTGATTCTGTTTTTCATATTAATCACAGTAAACAGATTAATGGAACCTTTCTAACTGACGGACCAGAAAAAGAAGCTATTGTAAAAACATTAACAACATCAAAAACCATGCAAAAGAAACTTCAAAGTACAAATTAAAAGACCTTTTAAAAGGTCTTTTTAATTTTGATTTCTTATTTTTTCAATTAAATTAGGATCGAATTTTCTACTTCTAATCATTTCAATCTCATACTTATACGGAGCAAAATCCTTATCAACATATGGTGTTTCTAATATTTTAGGAACATCTTTTAGTCGTTCGTTATAAATAACCTTAATTAAATTATCGAATCCAATCTGACCAAAACCAAAATTTTCATGTCTATCCTTATGGGCTCCACATTCATTTTTACTATCATTAATATGAACACAACCCACTTTATTTAAACCAATTATCCTATCAACTCGATCTAAAATCTCATCAAAATTAGCAATATCATAACCTCCATCGTTTAAATGACAAGTATCTAAGCAAACCCCAATATGTTCCTTATCTTCAACCTTATCAATAATTGCCTTTATTTCTTCTAATTTAGATCCCACTTCCGTTCCTTTTCCAGCCATAGTCTCGAGCAGAATAACCACCGAATCATTACTTATCATATTAATTGCATTGCTAATATTGGAAATTGCCCTATCAACTCCAAGTCCTACATGACTTCCCGGATGTAATACTAACTTAGTAATTCCAAGCAACTTACATCTTTCAATTTCCTCCTGTAAAAAATCAACCGAAAACTTATATTTTACTGGATCTGAATCATTAGCTAAATTAACTATATATGGTGCATGAACTACAACTTTTGAATAATCAATCTTTGCTTCTTTCATAAGTTGTAATGCTTCTAATGTCAAGCCATCTTCAATTGAATATCTTTTTGTATTTTGTGGCGCTCCTGTATAAAACATAAATGTATTAGCACCATAACTCAATGCTTGTTTTAAACTTCCTAACAACTGATCATCCTTCTTAAAATTAACATGACTACCTATCAATAACATCATCTTCACCTCTATCTAAGTATAACAAATTCTAAACACAAAAAAAAGAGTGATATTAACTCACTCTTAAACTATTAGTTATATTAAACTTCTACGCATTTACCAGCTGTTGCTCCAACTACTTCAGAACCAGATGCTCCAGTCCATCCTTTTGGAGCAGTACCAGCACCAGCTTTGGCATAAGTGATACCAGTCATTTGTAAATCTCCACGTTTAATATTTTCAACTTTCTTTAAACCATCTTTTGGTGTAGTAAGAGGACCAGAAGTTTTAGCATTTACTCCGTGAATTCCATCAGATAATACTGGGTAGTAATCAACTTTACGAGTTGAAACACTTCCATTTGTAACATCATAAACATGAACTAAGATATAACCTTTGATATCACGATTACCCCAAGATGATTTACCACCTGATTCTAGTACTTGTGGAACAGATGTACTTGAAGAATCTACTTCGATATAATAGAATCCTGCTGAAACTGCAGATGAAACGAAATCAGTAGCTGAAACAGTATCAGTACATGATAAGTTATCTGAAGCCCACATAGTCTTAGTACCGTTAACGTATTGTTTAACTGTATCTACAAATGTATCCTTTCTTGAATTTTCGATAGTTCTTGTAATTGCAGGTATCGCAACTATCATTAAGATACCCATGATTGTAATAACTGCTAATAATTCGATTAATGTAAAACCTTTAGCATTCATTTTTTTCATTCTCTTTCACTCTCTTTCTATTTTTTATTACAATATTAATATAGCATACTGTTTTTTTTCAATCAATACCCATTTACTAAAATTTGACAACAAATTTTATCCTTCATAGTAAACCCTTTTTACAACATTACACACTTTATTACCATCTTCATCCTTGATAGTATTAGCTAAAGTTGCATAATAAGCTGTAAGCTGAGCTTCAGTTGTTTTTGTTTTAATATCTGCCAAACTAGGTGTAAAGTATGAAATAGAAGTTGCTTCATCTATTTCATTTTGATACTTTTCTCCATCTAGCTTTGTAATTAAATCAAGTTTGATTCCTCGACATCCCTCTTCCTGACAATATTTAGCATTGTCATTTGCTCCACTTGGATTAGGTTTAATTCCTTCTACCAACTGAACATAATACTTATACTCATTATTCTTTTTTGCCATAATAACATATGAATAATCCATCAAATAGACTCCACCATACGGAGGATTATCATATTCACTTCCAGCAACATACTTTAAATTAGCAATTATGCAGTCATTATTATTAGTTGGTTTTTCAATTGTACTATCTCCTCTAAATCTATACTCCACTGCATTCTTAAACTTCTTTGCATCATCCGCATACGTTTGTTGCTTATTTGCTGTTGTAATACCCACAATATTTGGAATAGTAACTCCTAATAAAACTCCTAATACAACAAAAACTGCCATTAATTCTATTAAAGTAAAACCTTTATTATTCATATACTAATCACCACCTAATTACCATTCCACTTAATCATCTGGATTGTCATCCTCTGCACTAGGTGCATAAACAATAACCGAATTACAACTTATTCCATATCCAGACAATATAGACTTAAGTTCTGTAACATTCCCAGCCTTTTCAGAAGAATCAAACAACTTTGTTTTTCCAATACTTTTAACATACTTATCTTTGGCATCTTTCTCATATAATCTATCCACTTCCACTAAATCAACACCACGATATCCACTATCTCCCTTTGGAAGTTTTTCAACTAATCGCGGATAGTAATAATAATCACTTAAATTCTCACGCCTAGCAACAACAAATGAATATACTCGATCATATTCACCATCATAAGGAGCATCATTAAAAGTATTATTATCTAAATAAGTCAAATTCATCATAATACAACTCCCAACTGCTGGGATAGGCATCATGTTATCCTTTCGCATTTGCTGATCAAAAGTTGAAGACATTCTAATTGCATCATCTATATAAGTTCTATTTCTACTATCCGTCAATACATTCAAAACAGTTGGTATTGCCACACCCATCAATATTCCTAAAACAACAATCGCCACTAATAACTCAATCATTGTAAAACCAGAATTTCTCTTCACACCAATACACCTTCCTATCTTAACCATTATAACAAACTTTCTAGGAAGTTGACCACTAATTTAAAACTTTTTTCATATTTTCAATTTCATTTAACGTCATTTCATTATAAAGATCTTCATTATATAAATAATCATATCTAAACAAACTAAAACCCTCATATTGCTTTAAATTCCGACTCATAATTATTTCTCTCATAATAATATCTTTATTTTCCATCCATTCCTTACTACCGCCTTTCGCATAATAATCATTTTCTCCTACTTTATAAAAAGCCAATGCTATCTGAAGTCCAACATCTAAATCAGTAACTATACTTTCCCACTCATCAATAGCTTTCTTAAATGATCGTGCCTCATTTAGAAACCCATAATATATTTGTGGCATTATAAAATCAACATACTCATTGCTACTACACCATTTTTTTACGTCAGCAAACACTTTATTATAATTATTCTCAATATTACCATCAGGAGAAACTCCAAACAAAACACCATACTTATTACAAACATCATGAACATCTTTAATGAGCCTACTCACAACGTCTAAATTATACTGTTCCTTGCTAATATATGCATTACTTTCTATATAAGCTTCATAATCTTTAATATCAATTTCATTATTTGGATAAAAATAGTCATCAAATAAAACACCATCAACTTTATAATTCTTTACTAATTCTAAAACCCCAGATACCACCAAATTATGAGTATATTCCTTAGAAGGATTAAAATAAATACCATCCCCAATATAAACAACATCACTATTTAAATAAGCATAAGCTGGACTTTGACTACTAATACCAGAGATATCTGCTTGACTTCTTATACGATAGGGATTAATCCAAGCAATAAACTCAACCTCTTCTTTATGGGCTTTTTCAATAAAATATTTTAAAATATCAAAACTTCCTTCAACCCCCTCTGCACTAGACACCACACTACTCCAAGGAAATATTTTTGAAGGATATATTGCATCGCTAAAACTTCTAACTTGAACAATTACTTCATTAAATCCTAATTCTTTAATATTTTTAATTATTAAATCAATATTCTCTTTGCCTTCTACCGCACTCTTATTTTTTAAATACTTGCTAAGTTCAATATAACTAATAAAAATACCTCTTTTTTCTCCAAATTGCTCTTCATCTTTACTTATACTTTCCCTAGGCAATTTAGGTCCACTAACAATAAGTATTAAAATAATTCCACAACTTAACAGTAGTGCTTTCAAAATATTCTTCATTATATCACCGTTATTACTTTACTAAAATCTACTAGAATATTTTGTCATTTTATATCGTTTTTTATTAAAAACATTTCCCCGTCACGATAAAAACCATAGAAGACTTCTTCCTGTTTTAGATTTTCCTCTCTTAACGCCTCACTCAACCAATCCTTATCTTTCCCTATTTGTAATAAAACATCCTCATCAACCTTACCATCAAGAATTACTGGTAGTGGATAATTTTTATCATCATCTTTCACAAAAACAGATAATCGTCCACTAATTTCCAATATTGCATAATCAACTTCTTCAATTGACTTTATTCCCTGACTCCTAAGTTCCATCAATAAATCATCTAAATTATATCTCTGCTCCAACATTTCTTTAAAATTAACTTTTCCTCGATTAATAATAACTGACGGACTGCCATCAACTACTTTTCGCACTTTCGCATATCTAAGCGAAATTTTCGACACAATTATTTGTAATAAAACCAAGGCTAAAACAGGTACTAGTGATAAAAAAATACTATTGGAATAATCCTCTATTCCTGAGGAAGCAATATTTGCTAGTAACATCGATACTACTAAATCAACTACCTTTAACTCCCCTATTTCTCTTTTTCCCATCATTCTATAAAATATAAATATAGAAACATAAAAAAACAAAGAACGAAATAGAATAGTAATTAATTCCATATTATCACCTATTTATATAATGAATTAAATCATATTTTTTTATACATATCATAAATTTAAGTGAGGTGACTAATATGTCTAACTTAAAAAAATTATTAATTTATTTAGGTACTACTTTACTTTCAATTTTTATTATCCTAATTGTTACAACAACTCTTTATTATTTTAATATTTTATCACCAAATGCCTACAATATCATTAAACTTATAACCCTTCTACTTTCTCTCTTTATAAATGCCTACCTTCTTGGACAAAGTGCTACTAAAAAAGGTTATTTAGAAGGGCTCAAACTCTCAGGTTTACTAACTACTATCCTACTACTTTGTGCTCTTTTAACATCGTCATTTACTTTTAAACTACTACTCTACTATCTAATCATTACTATAACAACAATCTTTGGTAGTATGGTAGGAATATCAAGAAAACAAGAAAAATAAACTTGTTTTTTATTTTTATATAGTAATCCCTCATTAAGAATAGTACTAATACAGTGCATTATTATGAAAAAAAACTATTTTATATTAAGCATTTTATTATACACTGACATTAACACAATCAATGCAGCAAATCCCAAAAACATAAGCACTTCTAATCCACAACGAACTATTATAGTTAAAAATTAATTTCAATATATAAAAAAGAAGAATCATCTCAATTCTTCTTTTATCATTTTAATTTCTCTCTTAACTATAAATTTTTTTAATCGATAACTTTTAGGTAAAACTTCTATTAATATCTCTCTTGATTTAACTTCTCTTTGAAAGTATTCAT
>ULXL01052424.1_pt1 | contig 22168 bp, 21 predicted proteins | sample 1961241 | NCBI WGS metagenome assembly ULXL01 (sample SAMEA4835837, study PRJEB28245) | human gut metagenome | biome: gut microbiome; material: fecal sample | place: Denmark | collected 2008
TGGCGATTTTGCGGGTGAAACTCGCAACGCGCTGAACAAGCACTTAGCGACGCCGAAGGCGCATAGGCGGCGTGTACGCCGGCCTTTTGATACCTTGAGAGCGAACGATGAAAAACCAAACAATAAAAGTCAAACGCTGTTTTTCGGGATTCCAAAGGGGACTTTTTACAAAAAGTCCCCTTTGGCGGGGTATGGGGCGGAGCCCCATGAATACAAGCCTGACAGCTCTAAGCGGGAGAATGTCAGAACAGGCCTGGGATAATGATTGCCAGACCAAAGCCGGCGGCAAGGGACGCCGCGTTTGCACAAAGCGCGTAAACGGCCGCCTTCCATCGGGGCGCGGCCTTTATGCTGTATTTATTCATCAGCGCACAGTACAGCCCCGCTTCAACGGCGAATACCGCAATCTCAAGAAGCGCGTAAAATACAACAAACCCTAGCCAGCCCATGTGATAATTTATTATGTTAAGCGCTACGTTAAGCGCTATCTGGGTTACAGCATTGACCGTCCCTATGAATATCAGCTGTCTTTTTTCGCGGTACCCAAACAGCAGGGCAATAGCCAGCTCCAGCGCAATGGTAAGTATGACGCGCGCAACCAGCGAGGTGGTCTCCGCGGAATAATCATAGCTTTGTTCTGCCGATACGGCTGCGTTACCGTTTTCAGGCGTGCCGCTTACGGAAACGCTATAGTAGCTGTCAAAAGCATACCTTTCATACGCTTCGGCGCTGACGGCGAATGCGTCGTAATCGGGGAAATAGACGAGTATCTTAAAATTGACCGGCGGATAATAGGTCCACGCAAACCTGTGGCTGTCACCGCAGTTTTTAAAATACTGCAGGAAGTAATAGCCGTCCCCATCCTCATAGCCCGCAAACTTAAGGAAGACGTCGTAGTCCTCGTCTCCGCTTTCATACATCGTGTAGCCAGGCTCCTTTGTAATTGCGCTGTAGGGGCCGGTTGAATCGGTTTTTGATAAAAGCGTGACATAATAATTTTCGTCCTCAAGGCCCTTGAAATCTATAACCACGGATGGTTTTGGACCCATGTCCGCGCCGGAAGCAACCGGGAACAGCGCAAAACCAACACAAATGCATATGAGCAGCGGCAAAATCCGCTTTTTTACAATCATAATCACGAACCTCAGCCTTTCTTATCTATTAAGCCTATACCAAATAAACGGTACAGATATGATAAAGGTTCTATTTAAAGCGGAATTTATTGGCGGCAGGCGCTTTACTTATCCCTGATCTAAAAATATGCGGCCAGGCGTTTTTTACATCACAGCTTCGCCCGTTTTGCCTGCATCGCCGGTTTTCCTCATGCTGCTGTTTGGCTCGATACGGCGAAAACCTGATCATACTGCTCTTGCTTGGCGGCGGCATTTGCTCTAAAATGGGATGATAGGACAACCGCGGACCGGCTATATACAGGAACGCGGGTTATGGCGGAGGAAAAAATGGAACTTGACTTTCAGCGGATATTTTCGTGCTATAGGATAAAACGGCTTACGGGGGAAGACGTTGATGAGATATTAGCGCTTTGCAAGGGTAACGCCGATTATTATAGATATATGAATTCCGAGCCTTCCCCTGAAAACATAAGGGATGATCTTTCTGCTCTGCCTCCTGGCAAAACTATGGACGACAAGTTTTTTATAGGCTTTTGCATGGAAAACAGGTTGATTGCGGTTATGGATTTGATAGCGGGGTTTCCAAGCGGGGATACCGCGTATATCGGCCTGTTTATGCTGGATAAGGATTTTAAGGGAACCGGGATGGGCAGCGGAATCATTCAGGAATTGCTTTCCTTTCTTAAAAAACAAGGCTTTCGCTGCGTACGCCTAGGATGTATAAGGGAAAACCTGATCGGAAGGAAATTTTGGCTTAAAAACGGGTTTTGTTATACAGGCGTTGAAACACAAAGGGATGATTATACCGTTATGCATATGCAAATAAGCCTGTAGGACCGGCGGTTTACATCAATTCACAAGGATAGCGCACGCTTAGATTGCAGGACCAAGCGCTGCGAGGCAAGGCAGGGAAGGGACGGCAATTTACGGCCCTAAGCTAAGATATCCCATACATAGCCGTTCAAAGGTTAGGCGCAAAGGATGCAGGCGCGGGCGTATGTATCCGCACGACGCCGCTTTACGCCAACTATGTGCGAATTGCCGGCTTGGCCGAAAATTGACAGCTATTCAACACCCAGGCATTCTTTGATCACCTCTATAAGCATTGCGCTGTTTTCAATCATTGGCAGACGTCATGCGTTCCTGATAAATCTAAAACCAATCCTTTTTTGTATATCATCGTCCAGGCACAGATCGTCAATGCGCCTATCATATAATGGTCCCCGCAGATTCCAAATATATTGCATGATATGCTTTTTATATATCCGGTATAATCAAAATCCGTATGAAGGGATCTTTTCAATGCTTCACTGTAAAATCTCGATTCGCCCTTTATCATGTCAAGCACCTGACGCCCGTATTTTTCCATGTTGTGGGGAAGCATCAAATTCCTGTAGAATTCTTTGGCAGGCCTTAAGTTTGAATCGATCAATATAACGTTCTTTGCTTCAAGGCCATAGCTAGCCAGCGGTTCCAGCGCAATAATACCGCCCATATTGTGACCTGCGATAAAGTCGAAACCGCCGAACTTGTATTTTTCATATACCCAGCTTGTTACATCCCAAACGGATTCCGCGCTCTGTGCCACAGCATGCGGATAACTTGCATACTCGGTTTCAAAACCGCTGAACCCGTTTCTGATTTTATCCCATATCCGGCCTGTGCAGCTTGCTCCATATAAAAATAACCCGCGCACGGCTCAGCCCCCTGAAGCGGAATTAATTAATCCCCAAAAAAGCAAGGGATTGTTTAACCAGTTTATTGCCGGCAGGCATCTTTGTCAAATCGTATTCTATGTCCAGGGCTATTTACGCTTGTTAATATTTTAAACCGCCGTTATAATAGGTATATGAACGAATGCATATTCTCCTCAATGCACAAAACGGTCGGCGGGGCGCTGCCCGACAAGCTGGACAGGCCTCCAGCGCTTTTAAACCCGCTTGTGCTGGCTTATATCGGCGACACCGTATACGATCTATATGTGCGAACGTATTTAATACATAAAACCGACTTTAAGGCCCACGGGCTGCACGTCAGGGCTGCGTCGCACGTATGCGCCGCGGCTCAGGCGGGGGCGCTTAGCAGGATAAAGGACATGCTGACGGACGAAGAGCTTGCAATATGCAGGCGCGGGCGTAACGCGCATGTGAACACGGTGCCTAAAAACGCGAATCCGGCGGATTACCGCGACGCTACCGGCCTTGAAACATTGGTTGGCTATCTGTATCTCAGCGGCAGGGATGAACGCCTGAACGGGCTGATGAGCATAATATTGAAAGGCTGATTATTAAGGGCGGGATTTTTCATACTGATAAAAATGGAACGAGGTACAAATTATGCCATACGATGACAAAAAGAACGTGTACGGACCTAAAAACGGCCCGTCACACGGCGACCGCTCCGGCGGTTACGGCAGGCCCTATGAAAAGCGGGACGACCGCTCCGGCGGCTACAAAAAACCGTATGAACAGCGTGACGACCGCCCAGGCGGTTACGGCAAGCCCTACGACAGACGGGACGACCGCTCCAGCGGCTACAACAAGCCTTATGATAAGCGGGACGGAGACCGTCCAGGCGGCTACGGCAGGCCCTACGACAGGCGGGACGACCGCTCCGGCGGCTACAACAAGCCTTATGACAAACGTGACGGAGACCGCCCAGGCGGCTATGGCAAGCCCTACGACAGGCGGGATGGAGACCGCCCAGGCGGTTACGGCAAGCCCTACGAAAAGCGTGACGGAGACCGTCCAGGCGGCTACGGCAAGCCCTACGACAGGCGTGACGGAGACCGTCCAGGCGGCTACGGCAAGCCCTACGACAGGCGGGATGGAGACCGTCCAGGCGGCTACGGCAAGCCCTACGACAGGCGTGACGACCGCTCCGGCGGCAGGGAGCCGGTTATAGACCCCTCGCCGTCCCGGTTGCCCGAGGATGAGCTTCCCAATATCATCATGGGAAGAAACGCCGTTAAGGAGGCGATAAAGAGCGGCCGCAGCATTGACAAGCTGTGGGTAAGCGCCGAGCAGGACGGTTCACTCAGGGAGATATTGAGTCTGGCGCGCGACAGAAACCTTATAATCCACGAAACACCGCGCCAAAAGCTGGACCAGCTGTGCATGCCCTTTGGATATGGAGGACGGACCGGCAACCACCAGGGCATAGCGGCGTTTATTCCCGGCGCCGAGTACTGCGACATATCGGATATATTGGAGTATGCGCGCGAAAAGGGAGAACAGCCCTTTGTGATTATTCTTGACGGCATAGAGGATCCCCACAACCTGGGCTCGATAATAAGGAGCGCGGAATGCGCGGGAGCGCACGGCGTAATAATACCAAAGCGCAGAAGCGCGTCGCTTACCGCTGCCGCGGTAAAGGCGTCGGCAGGCGCGGTTTCGTATATGAGGGTGGCAAGGGTATCAAACATATGCGGCGCCATGGAGCGGCTGAAGGATGAAGGCCTATGGATAGCCGGCGCGGATACGGGCGGAACGCCTGTATACGATTGCGATCTAAAGGGAGCAATCGGCCTGGTTATAGGGGGCGAGGGCGACGGCCTGGGCCGCCTTGCGAAGGAGAAATGCGATTTCCTTGTGTCAGTTCCGCTGCGCGGGCAGCTTGAATCGCTCAACGCGTCGGTTGCCGCAGGCATTTTGATGTTTGAAAAAAGGCGGCGGGAGCACGGCGCCTCTGCGGCGGCCGCAAAGCCTGTAAGGTAATGGTCGGGATGCCTGACACGCCGGTAACCGAAGCCGGCGCGGCCTGGCCGCGCCGTTGGGCCGCGGGCCTCCGGAGTTCTCAGGCGTTTATACCATATGAACTCCGGAGAAGCGCATGAACCTGATAATCGTGGACGGCTATAACGTTATAAACTCGTCGGGCCGGCTGAGCGGCCTTCCGCTTGAGCATGCACGCGACGTATTGTTCGACCTTCTCAGGGATTACGCGGGGTTCACTAATGTAAGCGTTATGCTGGTATTCGACGCGCATTATCAAAATACGCCGGAAAGCGTAACCGGAAGCCTTGACGACGGGATGGTTGTTTATACCGGAGCGGGTGAAACAGCCGATATGTTCATAGAGCGTACGGTGCGCGTTTTCAGCAGGCGGGGCGTACGGATACGGGTGGCTACGTCCGACGGCCTTGAGCAGGTGATGGTTATGAACTATGCCGAACGAATGAGCGCCAGGGAGCTGTTAAGGGATATAGAAGCGGCAAAGGAAGAATACCGGCGTTCGTACCTAGAAGCTCCCGACACGCTGCATAGCCGAAACATGCTTGAAAGCAGGCTTGACGACAGTTACAGGCAGGCGCTTGAGCAGCTGAGGCGCGGGATGGACTAGGGCCGTGCCTCAGCCGGATACCCGCCATGCTTTGGCAAAGGCGGGGCGGATATACCGGCGCGCGGGGTAATCGCTGGCTGCGCCGCGGCACGTGCATGGACGGCCGGGTTGATATTTGGACTGATTATTGATCTATTATAGGAACATACCCCAAGGGACGGCGTGACGCGCTGCAAACAGGCGCGGGACGGGCTAGGGCCGTGCCCGCCTATGCCGGACATGATACCCGCCATGTATATTGATCTATATGGTGAACATGCCCTAAAGGGCGGCATAAGCGCGCCAGGTACAGGCGCTTGAGCAGCCGAGGGCGGGACGGACTAGGGCCATGCCGGAGTCGGATGCCAACAGTATAGCCGGTTCGAACGCTTTGACAGCCGCAAGGGGCTCGCGCTGTTTCGACGACTGCGTCCGCCCGCGGTAAGCGGTATTAAAGCGGTCCCAGCGCGGGCCTACAGACCGTCTGGCAAGGCGCAAAACGCGAAGCTATGAACCATTGGCGCGCGGGCAGCTTTGAGCTGGAGGATAAAGGAGGAATTCGATATGAACACTGAGCCGGCGGATTATGGGGACCTGCGCGACGACGAGCTTGTGGCAATGGCGCAGGCGGGGGATGAACTGGCTGATGAGGAGCTGTATTTGAGGTATAAAAACATCGTATGCATAAAGGCAAGGTCGTATTTTATATTGGGCGCCGACAGGGATGATATCCTTCAGGAGGGTATGATAGGGCTGTTTAAGGCGATACGGGATTACAGGCCGGACAGACAGGCGGCTTTTAAGACCTTTGCCGAGATGTGCATAGTGCGCCAGATGATTACCGCGATACAAAACGCCACCCGCATGAAGCACATACCGCTTAATAACTACATCTCCCTCAGCAGGCCCGTTGGAAACGAGGAATACGAGCGCACCATGATGGACGTGATACCCTCGCACGCAAGGGATAACCCCGAGGATATGCTGATAGTGCGCGAAAGCGTTGACAGCATGATCCGCAAGATCAAGGAGCGCCTTACCGAGCTTGAATATAAAACCCTCACGCTGTTTATCGACGGAAAGAGCTATCAGGAAATAGCCGATATGCTTGGCTGCAATAAAAAGACCATTGACAACGCCCTGCAGCGGATTAAGCGCAAGGTCAGGCACATAATGGAGGAGGAGGGGCGCGACTGCCCATAGGCGCGGATGCCGTAAACGCGGCCAAAAGGCGTGCCGGAAGCCGAATGGCCTGAGCGGGGGTATCCCCGAGGCGGGTTTTTAAAGCAGGCATTTAAAGCCTGAAAAGGGGCGCGGCAGACCTGACGGCAATGCAGGACTTTAACCGCGCTTTGCCATGTATCCGGAGCTTCCCCTATCCTATTATTTTTATCTGGGGACATAGAACAAAGGCCATGGGAGTTCTCGTGACCAGATTAGACGCCCCAAAGCCTGTTCAACTATCTTTTAATACTATGCTTCACACTGATAAGCAATATATTATTTTGTCAACAACCTACTCTACTGCCGCCGTAAAATCCGCATAAGCATAAGCAAAAAACGGTGGTGGCATGAGCCGTTTATAAAGCCCTTGCGCCACTTTTAATATGCTAAAGTTAACGGGCGGATTTAGTAGTTTCTTAGCTCTCCGCTTTATAATCCCAGTCAACGCCCTTTACACCGATGTCTTCAAGCTGTTCAAACCATATTATCTCGTTGCCACAATAATAAATTTCGTATATGCTATTTGGCTCTCCCGGTCCTTTTACACCTTCTATCACACGGTTAATATCATGGTTTATGTATTTTAGCATAGAATATGCTGGTTGGGGCGCAAGTATAGGATATGATCTTTCTGTGATTCCATACCCGTTAAGAAGAATTACTACATCGTCATAGAAAACCTTAAATGTCGATTCCTTATCCACTAAATAGCGTACTTCCTCCTTTGCGGCGTCTGAATATGCTGGATTATTATTAATTACTCTGATGTTGATTCCATTACCTCCAATACGGTGCTCTTCATCGCCTGGGATACCTACATTTGCGCCGGACGCACACTCCGCCTCAGAAGTTGCGCATAGTAAAACATAAGCTTTCTCGGGGGCCTCATCATAAAATGAATTTCTCCATATTGCATTTTTAAGCCTCCATGGATATAACTCTAAGCGTTCATCGTCCCCAAAACCAAACCCTCTAAGAAATTTCTCAAGCTCAACATACTCTTCCGGCTCGTCACAAAATCTAACATTTTGTATAGGCGGGCTGCCTGGCGTTTCCAAAGCTTGTGAAAAGGCGGGCGTTTCTATTGCGTTCTGGGCGGGTTGTGATGGTTTAGGCTGTGTACTATATGTATAAGAACAGCCCGCAATACATAATACGCATAGTAAAACAGCAATAACCGATAGCTTGCTCATATTCATTCTCCTTGTATTATATTAAATCTTATTTTAACAACGTAATATTGCTGGTCTTCGGCGCGGGGGATGGCGTACTTGCCACCATTATGGAATAACCGCATTTTGAACATACGTTGTACTGCCCTTGCAATCTCCAAGTGTGATTTTCTTCTATTTTTGCTTTACATTTTGTACAGCCTTCCACATAATGAGTGGATCTGGTGATATTTGTATAAGTGCCGGAATGGCTGGAACAGACTATTATAGTTCCTGCTGATGTTCCAGTACAGTTGCTATAATAGTATTTTAATACCTGTTCATAATTCCCGCCTCCAGGTATGAGCTTTTTCCATACTTGCCATTCATACATCCTGCCTTTATACTGAGTTTCATTTCCGTAGTTTGCCCCCGCGCCTTCATTATAGTAAAGCGGCTTGAATATTCTCTTTTCTGAGTTTACCATAACTGTGCTCCACGTATCATGCATGGCTTGATCACATTTTGGGTAGTTAGCAGGATTTCTCAACTCTGGATTATATACTTGGTCAAGACTAGTAGCTCTTATATCGCTGCCTAAGACGCCGTGTGGTTTTAAAACCCTAAACCAGCCAAAATGCTTTATTGCTATTGCAAATGCTTTTTTATAGTCGGTTTGTCTGTCTTCATATCCTTCTTCACATACCATCACCACACGGGGTATTGTTTAAAATTAACGGTCGCTACTTTATTCTTTGCTATCCTAAGGACCTTTATGCTTGAGGGCATAATACCGTTATATGTCGCTGTTTCTTTGTATTCATCAATAAACTTATCAGAAAGATATAATCCTTGCCTTTCCTCCGCAAAACGGTTGTTGATATAATCCAATGTAGATGTTTTATCTGGTATATTCCGCGACTTCATCTGGTAAAGGTAATTTATCATCTATAACTCTTAATTCACCGTTAACAAATCCACATATAATACTCGCATAATTATTGCCGCTGAAATAATAGTCATTTTCATTATACACTTCCATATCGCATTTAACAAGGAAGTTCCTCATTGAATATATTTCTTTACTATCTTCATTTCTTTTAATACTGTTTATTTCTGAGTATTCAGATTTTGAAACGTCGGCAATAATCTTAATTGACTTGAGGTCAACTGATTTAATAACCCCCAAGCCAATTCTTTCTTTGATAAGCATAGGTAAAGCGGATATCATAACATCTTTATATTCTGAACCTATAAGATCCAAATAGCTATCATAGTCCTTATTATTGATGGCCTCATAATACTTTGTTATTAAGTCGGTATACCGTTCCAAGCTGATATCATCTTCAAGTGCGCTTGCTAAATGTAATGTTCCATTAAACATAAATATCAAAGCGACAATAACAGATACTGCTTTTTTCATTAAACCTCCAAATAATTACTTAATACATCATGCTCTATTATAGTACAGTGCATATATACGATACCAGGGGTTTGCTTTGTCGAACAATGACAATCCTTATCTTACTCCATCATATAAGGGTTATAAAAGCGCATGCCCTGTCGGGCACACGCTTTAAAAAATACCGCGCGGTATTTACAAACGCATTAAGTCTTTATGCTATACTTCCTTTTGAGTTTTAGGGGCTATTCCAGGTCAATACCGTTGTAAAACACCGTACGCTTCAAATATTCCGCTATTCCGCTTTATGCGCACGCGCATCATGGCGGCGGGGCGCCTTTTCATCCGCTATCTCGTCCCGAACAGCCTGTCGCCGGCGTCCCCGAGGCCTGGAATGATAAAGCCGTGCTCGTTCAGCCTTTCATCGACGCAGGCCAAAAACACGTCCACGTCGTTATGGGCCTCAAGCACCGCCTTAAGCCCCTCAGGAGCCGCGATTATGCACATCAGCTTTATGTTTTTGCAGCCCGCGCGCTTTAACACGCCTATTGCCGCTGTCGCCGACCCGCCCGTAGCCAGCATGGGATCCATTACTATCACGTCGCGTTCGCATATATCGCCGGGCAGCTTGCAGTAATAATCTATCGGCTTGAGCGTCGCCGGATCGCGGTAAAGCCCTATGTGCCCCACCTTTGCCGAGGGCAGAAGGCTAGTAATGCCGTCCACCATTCCCAAGCCTGCCCTGAGTATGGGCACTATGCCGAGCTTTTTATCCGAAAGCACCTTAACGTTTGCGGTAGCAAGCGGCGTTTCCACCACCGCGTCCTCAAGCGCGAGGCCGCGGGTGGCTTCGTAGCCAAGCATGATGGACATCTCATAGATCAGTTCGCGAAATTCCTTTGTGCCGGTGCGCCTGTCCCTAAGCACGCTTAGCTTGTGCTGGACCAGCGGATGGTCTATTACAGATACCTTTCCCATGTGTGAAGCCCTCCTTAATCGTTTTAGCCGCCCATTTTATTGAATGCAACAAAAAAACATGGGCAAAGCCGTGAAATGCCGCCCTGTGCCCGCATAAACGCGGCGCAGGACGGCATTGATCAAACCGGCCGGATCAGCCTTTGTTCATATCCGGCAATCTTTTGCAGCCTTTTTTCGTGCCTGCCGCCGGAAAACCCGGTTTCAAGCCATACGCGCACGATCTCCTTAGCCGTTTCCACGCCTATTATCCGCCCTCCGAGCGCCAGCACGTTTGAGTCGTTATGCTCCCGTGTCAGGCGCGCCGACAGCGCGTCGCAGCAGAGCGCGCAGCGGATTTTATCCGCCTTGTTGGCGCATATGCTCATGCCTATGCCTGTGCCGCATATGAGGATCCCGCGGTCATGCGCGCCCGCGGCCACCGATTCGCAAAGCGGGAAGGCATAGTCGGGATAGTCCACGCTGGCTTCGGAAAAACAGCCCATATCGTCAATTTCATGGCCAAGCGAAGCTATGAACGGGATAAGCGTTTCCTTAAGCCTATAGCCGCCGTGGTCGCTGGCAATCGCAATCCTCATTCAAAATCCTCCATTTCCCCGTCCAGCTTTTCAATCAGCTTTGAAATCGCCGCTTTTATCTCGGCGGCCACCTCTTCATAGTCGTCGGCCTGTCCGCGGAACGGATCCTCTATATCGAACTCTCCGTCGCCCGGGAACCCCTCGACTCCCGCGACATATCCCTTAAGGGTATGCGCCTTGTGATCCGCCTGGGGGCAGATCGCCTCAAGCTCGTCCAGATGCTGGGCTTCCATTGTAAGTATGAGGTCGGCGTTGTCCGCCAGCTTGGCCGTAAGCTGCTGCGCGCGGTGGCGCGACGCGTCTACGCCCATGTCCACAAGCGCGTTTTTGGCGAATTCCGTGATTCGGGCCCCGTCGCACGCCATGGTGCCCGCCGACTCGCAGCGCACCTTCCCGCGCAATCGTGGGTGGTCGTCTATCAGTTCATCGAACAGCGCTTCGGCCATTGGGCTTCGGCAGGTGTTGCCCGTACAGACGAATAGCAGGGTTTTCAAAATAGTCGTCTCCTTTATGGGTAGAATTGTTTTATATCAGCGGCAAAATGCCGGCGCAATCCGCAATCAGCGAAATACGCGGCGGATTCGCTTAAAATCAGGGCTGATCCCCGCCAATCACGTTAAAGCCGGCCGCGCGGAGAAGCCTGTTCATATACGCAAGGCCAAGCTCGTCGGTGGAAACGGCCTCGGCGAATATCACGTCGTAATCCGCCGAATGCCCGCGAAGCGCCGCAAAAAGGTTCGCGCACATCTCCCGCTTGTCCTTTGCGGAACCTATTATAACATATCTTCGTCCCCTATAAAAGGACTGCGTCTCCTTGGATGCAAGAATTATGCAGCTCTGCCCCGCCGCTTCTCTCGCGTCATATTCGCGGCGTATCAGGTCCGCCGCCCTGCGCGCCGGGCCCTCTGCCACCACCACCTCGGCGTTGGGCGCGTAATGCCTGTGCCTCATGCCCGGGGACGGAGCGGCTTCACCGGCCCCAAGCGGCCTGAGTATGCTGCCTGACAGCTCAACGCGGCCTATCTCGGCCTCGAGCATCTCGCGCGTAACCGCCCCGGGCCGGAGTATCGCCGGCGTTTTTGATATCAAGAGCACCGTGGATTCAAGCCCGACCTGGCACGGTCCGCCGTCAAGGATCACATCTATGCGCCCGTTGAGATCCTCCAGCACATGCGCGGCTTGCGTTGGGCTGGGCCTGCCCGACAGGTTGGCGCTGGGCGCTGCCACGGGCACGCCCGCTTCGCGTATCAGCTCGAGCGCCGTCCTGTTTGAGCTCATGCGCACGGCCACGGTGTCAAGGCCGGCGGTTACCTCTTCCGGTACGATATCGCTTTTTTTATATATAAGCGTCAGAGGCCCCGGCCAAAACGCGTCCATAAGCCGCCTTGCAAGATCGGGTATGTGCGTCCACAGCGGCTTCACGTCGCTCTTTCTCGCGACGTGAAGTATCAATGGATTATCCTGGGGCCTGCCCTTTGCCTCAAATATGCGCGCCACGGCCCTGCCGTCAAGGCCGTTAGCCCCAAGGCCGTATACGGTTTCTGTAGGAAACGCCACAAGGCCGCCTGCGCGCAGCACTCCCGCGGCATATTTGGCGCCCGCATCGGCCCTGAACACCTGGGTTTTCATAAATCCTCCGTCATTTCAGGCAGACCATTCCCTCAAAAAGCTGGGACGTCTCCATTCTGGCGGCCCTGTCGGCCGCCGCAAGCGCTTCGATCACCTCGTCCATGTCGCCGTCGATAAAGGCGTCGAGCTTATACAGCGTAAGCCCTATCCTGTGGTCGGTTACGCGGCTCTGCGGAAAGTTGTAGGTGCGGATTCTCTCGGACCTGTCGCCGGAGCCCACCTGGCTGCGCCGGTCCGAGGCCTCCTTTGCCTCGCGCTCGGCCCTGTACATGGACAAAAGCCGTGTTTTCAGCACCCTCAGCGCCTGTTCCTTGTTCTTAAGCTGGGATTTTTCGTCCTGGCACTGCACCACCAGCCCCGTAGGCAGGTGGGTAATGCGTATCGCGCTTTCGGTCTTGTTTACATGCTGGCCGCCCGCGCCGCTTGAACGGTATGTGTCTATGCGCAGGTCGGCCATGTTCAGTTCCACCTCTACGTCTTCGGCTTCGGGCAGCACGGCCACAGTGGCGGCGCTAGTATGTATGCGGCCCTGGGATTCGGTTTCCGGCACGCGCTGTACGCGGTGAACCCCGCTTTCGTATTTGAGCTGGCTGTAGGCGCCCCTGCCGCGCAGCGCAAGCACCGCCTCCTTAACGCCGCCCATCTCGGTTTCGGCCGAGGACAGCAGCTCGGCTTTAAGCCCGTGCCGCTCGGCATAGCGCTGGTACATCCTCAAAAGAACGGCTCCGAACAGCGCCGCCTCGTCCCCGCCCGTCCCCGCGCGGATTTCAATCATGACGTTGCGGCTGTCGTTGGGGTCCTTTGGCAAAAGCAGGACCTTAAGCCGTTCAGCAAGGCTTTCCCGCTTTTCAACGAGCGCGGGCTGTTCCTGCTGGATCAGCTCCTTAAGCTCGGGCTCGGCGCCGTGCATCATATCCTCCAACGCCGCGATCTCAGCGCATACGTCATTGTACTCGACGTATGCGCCCACGATCTCGTCAAGCGACGCGCGCTCCTTCAGCGCGTCCTGCCATTGCTTTCGGTCGTTCATGGCGTCGGGCAGGCCCAGAAACCCGCCAAGTTCGTCGTATCTTCTCTTTATCGCTTCCAGTTTTTCAAACACGCTGCACCTCTGATAATGATCAAATAAATTTAATGGGAGCCGGAAAATATCCTCCTGAAACGGAAGACGCCGCCGCATAGCATTATTGCGAAGCTACGCGCTTTGCAATAAAACCGCTCGTCTCATAACTAAAAGACCGCAAAAAGAGCTGTTTGAAGTATCCGCTTTGCCAGCGCCGGCCGGAACAGCGCTTTGGTATACTCCCACTTTCGCGCGTCTTCCGCAAAAAGGGCTTCCTTTGCGGCGATGTTTTCCTAATCTAAGCTCACCTTGCGCTTACCCTCTATTATAATACGTATTCGGGCGCGTAAACAACCCGCCCGCTCATATTTCACTCAGCGAACCGGCTATTACGCAGCGGTCGTTCCCGCCGAGGTCTTTAACCACCCTTGCGCCGCCAAACATTCCGCGCACCGCTTCGGCCTGGTCAAAGCCGATCTCGAGCAAAAGCGCGCCGCCGGGGTTAAGATGACGTTGGTATTGCACGCTTATGCGCCGGTAAAAGTCAAGGCCGTCCTTTCCGCCGTCAAGGGCGCGGCGCGGCTCGTTTTTCACCTCGCGCTGAAGCGATTCGATGTCGCCCGATGGTATATAGGGCGGATTGCACACGATCAGGTCAAACCGCGCGCCTGACAGCGCCGAGAAGAGGTCCCCCTCGGCGAATTGCGCGCTTATCCCATGCTTGGCGGCGTTCTCCCGCGCGAGCGCCACGCACTCGCCGCTTATGTCGGACATGGTCACGTCAAGGCCGCCCAGGGCCGCCAGGCTTATGCCAATACAGCCTGTGCCGCAGCAAAGGTCAAGCGCGGTCCTGAAGCCGCGCTCCTTTGCCAGCGCAAGCGCGGCTTCGGCGACTGTTTCGGTATCCTGGCGGGGAATAAGCGCGCATGGGCGCATGATAAGCTTAAGCCCCATGAACTCCCATTCGCCAAGGATATACTGAAGCGGCTCCCCTGAAAGCCTGCGCCGCGTCATGCGCTTAAGCTCGGCAAGCTTTATTGGGTCAAGCCGTTCGCCGCGCCTGAGCAGCAGTTCAAGTTCGTCCATCCCTGTTACAGCCTCAAGCATTATGGCCGCCTGACCGGCCGCTTCCTCTTGCGCGGCGGCAAAAAGCGCGCCCTTTAGCGCACTTCTCACCTCATGTATGGTGTTTTCACCTGAAAATTCGATCATAATTAAATGCAAGCCGCCGTTTATGGCAGCTATGCGTTTCCTCCGCACACGGCCGTTTCCGCGGCGGGGGCCGGCGCGTTTTCATCGCCCTCGCCTGCTTCCGCAGCCTTGTCCGCCTGGGCCTTTGCGGCGGCTTCCTCGCTTTCGCGAACCAGTATTTGCGGATCCATCGCCACGTTGAAGGATGCTATCGCCACCTCCAGCATGTCGTCGGTCGGCTCCTTTGTGGTAATGAGCTGCAGCGCCATGCCCGGGGCGCGAACTATCTTTGTAAGGATGTTGTCGTACTTGGCCGCAAGCTGCAGCACCTCGTAGGAGAAGCCCGCCACAACGGGCAGGAGCACTATGCGCGACCCAAACAGGATCAGCTTGTTGTCGCTCCAGCCTACGGCTGAGAAGAACAGGATAGAAACCGCCATGACAAGGAACAGGTAGTTGGTTCCGCATCTGGGATGCAGCCTTTTGTGCTTTCTCGCGTTTTCAGGGGTAAGCTCCTCGTCGGCCTCGTAGCAGGCGATGGTCTTGTGCTCGGCGCCATGGTACATGAACACGCGCTTTATATCCTTCATCTGTGACACAAGGACTATATACCCAAGGAATATCAGCAGGCGCGCCCCGCCCGCCGTAAGGCTTTTCCACGCGGACGACACCTCCGGCCCGAATATCAGGTCGGCGGCCAGAGTTGGCAGCAGCATAAACAGGCCTACCGACATTACAAGCGCGAGCGCCACGGCGATGCCGATTACAATTTTCTCCACCGATTTGCCAAACACCTTTGACAGCCATTTTTCAAACCTTGTAGGCTCCTCGTCCATCTCTATGCCCGCCAGCTCGGCCGAACGCGCGATGGTTTTCATCCCGACCTGGAGCGATTCGACAAACGCCACCACGCCGCGCACTATTGGAAAGCCCAGAAACGTCCCCTTCTTGGCTTTGGACTGATAGGGCTTAAACTCCTTTACTATGGAGCCGTCCTCCCTGCGCACCGCCATGGCGATGCCCTGCGGCGACTTCATCATTACGCCTTCCATGACGGCCTGGCCGCCGATGGTGCACTTTTTCATCATTGTCTCCTCAATCACCGGTATGGTGCAAAATATCATTTTTCACATTATATCATAGACGTTGTTCATTTTGTATGTAAAAGTGTGTAAAGGCGGTGAATTAACCGTTAACATAGCGAAATTTTGGCAATCCGGACTATACGGCCTACATGGGGCTTTCCCCCCAGGCGGCTTAGAACCTTACGGATGCGTGAGCGGTGAGCTTAACGCGCGCGGAGAAACTCAAAAAGCGGAGCAGCCATGTTTTGAACCGCCTATGGCGGCAACTGGTATTGAAACGCACCCGGCAGCCGCGTTATATCTTCAATATACAGCATAAACCGCGCACGGATTCGCTTGAAGACGCTTAATTCCTGATGCTGGGCTCAAAATCAACGTACCTTTCATTATAATATTATGTTGCTTGAATTTTACAGCAGGTTATGCTATAATAAAAAAAACAGTAAGGCTGACCGTATTGAATATCACTCGGCTGAAACTATCCAATTTCAGAAACTATGAGTCTGAATCCATCGAGCTGTCGCCCGGGCTTAACGTAATTACAGGGGAAAACGCCCAGGGAAAGACCAACTTGCTGGAAGCGGTGTTCTTTTGCACCTTTGCCCGCTCCCACCGCACGGCGAGCGACGGACGGCTGATCAGGCACGGCGCCCCCGCGTTTTATATAGGGGTTGACCTGAAAAGCGGGGCGGGAACGTCCCGAATAGAGGTCAAAAACCCCTCGGACGGACCCAGGCGCCTGTTTGTCAACGGCAGCCAGCTCAGGCGCGCGGGCGATCTGATGGGCACGCTTAATTCCGTGATGTTCGCTCCGGAGACACTGAACATAGTGAAAGGTCCGCCCGCCGAAAGGCGCCGGTTTATAGACATGGCGCTTAGCCAGCTGTATCCCGCGTATTTTTTCAGCCTTCAGCAGTACAACGCCGCGCTCAAGCAGCGAAACGCGCTTTTAAAGGACAGAAAGCTCAGTCTGGATATGGACCGGCTGCTGATGTGGGATGTTCAGCTTGCCGCTCTGGGCGCGGATATAATGGAGCGGCGGGCGCGGTTTATGGAGGGCCTGTCCGGCGAGGCGGCCCGTATTCACTCGGTAATATCGGGCGGCGAGCGGCTGAGGCTTGAGTATGTGCCGTCGGTTAAACCTGATCCGGACGCTGAGCAGGCGATACGCTGCGCTCTGAAGGCGGGCGCTTGCGAGGACGCGCGCAGGGGCTTTACGGGCGTTGGGCCGCACCGCGACGACATCGCGGTGATAGTCGATGAAACGGACGCGCGGTGTTTCGGCTCCCAGGGCCAGCAGCGCACGGCGGCGCTTTCGATGAAGCTAAGCGAGATAGCCGTTGCGCTAAGCGCCAGGGGCGAGCCGCCGGTGCTGCTTTTAGACGACGTGTTTTCAGAGCTCGACTCCGGGCGCAGGCGCGCGCTTTTGGACGCGGCCGAGGGCTGCCAGTGCCTGCTGACCTGCACCTCCCTGGAGGGGCTTGAGGGCAAGCGCTTTGCCGCCTATGACTGCCTGCGCGGGTCAATCAGGCAGCGCGGGGCTGATACGGCCATGCCTGCGGGCAAATCGGATTTATAACAACCCATTTTTATAAGAGGAAGGTATATCATGAACGAAACACAGAGCTACGACGCTTCCCAAATACAGGTGCTTGAAGGGTTGGAGGCGGTTCGCCGCAGGCCGGGCATGTATATTGGCTCTACCGATCAAAGGGGCCTTCACCACCTCATTGCCGAGCTGGTGGATAACTCCATCGACGAGGCCATGGGCGGCTTTTGCAGCGACATATTGATAACAATTCATCCCGACAGCTCGGTATCGGTTGAGGACAACGGGCGCGGCATACCCGTGGACTATCACGAAAAGATGGGAAAAAGCGCGCTTGAGGTAGCCATGACCGTGCTGCACGCCGGAGGCAAGTTCGGCGGAAGCGGCTACAAGGTGTCGGGCGGCCTTCACGGGGTGGGCATGAGCGTGGTCAACGCGCTGTCCGAATGGCTTACCGTGGAGGTGCGCAGGAACGGCCACGTTTACAGCCAGAGCTACAGGCGCGGCGACCCGCTGGCGCCGGTTTCAATAACCGGCGACTGCCCGGCCAGCGTTACGGGAACCAAGCAGACGTATCTTGCCGACTCAGAGATATTCGACTCGGTAGACTACAACTATGAAACCATTGCGGCGAGGATGCGCGAGCTGGCCTTTTTGAATAAGGGCGTGTCCATAACCGTGACAGACGAGCGCGAGGGAATGGAAAGATCCGAACGGTTCTGCTATGAGGGCGGCATCGTGTCGTTCGTCGAATACCTCAACATCAATAAAGAGGTGCTTCACCGCCCTCCCATCTATTTTGAAACAAAAAAGGAGGAGGAAGGCGGGGAACAGAACGCTTCCATCGAGATAACCATGCAGTATAACGATGGTTACAGCGAAAACATATTTACCTTTGCAAACAACATACCAACCATCGAGGGCGGAAGCCATCTTGTGGGATTCAAGTCCGCGCTAACCAGGGTTATGAACGACTATGCCAGAAAATACGGCCTGCTCAAGCCAAGCGACCCCAACCTGTCCGGCGAGGACGTGCGCGAGGGGCTTACCGCGATAATCAGCGTAAAGCTTACGGAACCCCAGTTTGAGGGGCAGACAAAGGCGAAGCTTGGCAACGCTTACGTACGTCCGCTCGTGGATTCGGCCGTGGGCGGCGGACTTTCTGTATATCTTGAGGAAAATCCCCAGATGGCACGCACGGTTATCGATAAATGCATAACCGCGTCGCGCGCGCGCGACGCGGCGCGAAAGGCACGGGAGCTTGCGAGAAGGAAGACCGTGCTCGATTCAACCGCCCTTCCAGGCAAGCTGGCCGACTGCCAGGAAAAGGACCCGGCCCTGTGCGAACTGTTCATTGTTGAAGGAAATTCGGCCGGCGGCAGCGCGAAGCTTGGCAGGGACAGGCGGTTTCAGGCGATACTGCCGCTTAGGGGCAAGATATTAAACGTTGAAAAGACGCGGCTTGACAAGATGCTGGGAAACGCCGAGATAAAGGCCATGATTACGGCGTTTGGAGCGGGCATGGGCGAGGAATTTGACGAGACAAAGCTCAGGTACCACAAGATCATATGCATGACGGACGCGGACGTGGACGGCAGCCATATCCGTACGCTGCTGCTCACCTTTTTCTACAGGCATATGCGGCCCATGGTCGAACACGGATACGTTTACATCGCCCAGCCGCCGCTTTATAAGGTGACAAAGGGAAAGCTGCAGCGCTACGTGTACTCGGACGAGGAGCTGGAGGCGCTGCTCAATGAGATAGGGCGCGAGCCAAAGCCCGTGATCCAGCGCTATAAGGGCCTGGGCGAGATGAACGCCGAACAGCTCTGGGATACCACCATGGATCCCGAGACGCGCATAATGATGCGCGTGGAGCTTGAGGACGCCATGATGGCGGACGCCATATTTACCGTGCTCATGGGCGACAAGGTGGAGCCACGGCGCGAGTTCATAGAGATGAATTCCAAGCTGGTGGCCGATCTGGACGTATAGACTGTATACCGGTACAGTCAACGATTTACACATAACAATAATTATTGGGAGGTTTATTAAAATGAATTATATCTGCAAGGCACTGTATAAAAAAAGGCCCAGGGATACGTACGAGCAGCCGGAAACGGTGCATGTCTTACAGTTTGTATTCGACGGAGCCAGCGGCTCGGCCATAGTCGCCAGAGCCGACGGTAAGCTGAGCATGTGCGGGCTTAGGCATCTTCGCGTAGCAAAGGAAGACAGCGGAGAAATCAGCTGGTACGAATAAAAAGTACAGGGCAAAAACGCGCGGGCGCGGTTATTTATGACGGTGTCCGCAAATCCATGACGCAATATAAAATTACCTTAAAAGTGAGGTTTTCATGAGCGATACACCCAATGATTCACGGATATTGCCCGTAAACATAGTGGACGAGATGAAAAAATCCTTCATTTCGTACTCCATGGCCGTAATAATCAACCGCGCGCTCCCCGATGTGCGCGACGGCCTCAAGCCCGTCCACAGGCGCATACTGTACTCGATGGACGAGCTTGGCCTTCAGCCCGACAAGCCGTTCAGAAAATGCGCGCGCATAGTGGGCGACGTGCTGGGCAAATACCACCCTCACGGCGACACCGCCGTATACGACGCGCTTGTGCGGCTGGCCCAGCCGTTTTCCATGCGCTACATGCTTGTGGAGGGGCACGGCAACTTCGGCTCCATAGACGGCGACGGAGCGGCCGCCATGCGTTATACCGAGGCGCGCATGGCCAAGATCACCTCCGAAATGCTTCGGGACATCGAAAAGAACACCGTTGATTTCGGACCCAACTTCGACGAAACGGAAACCCAGCCATTGACGCTGCCCTGCCGCTTTCCCAACCTGCTTGTAAACGGGTCCGGCGGAATCGCCGTAGGCATGGCGACCAATATACCTCCGCATAACATGGGCGAAACCATCGACGCCCTCTGCGCCATGATAGACAATCCCGAGATAACCGTTGAGGAGCTTATGGCGTATATCAGCGGCCCGGATTTCCCCACAGGCGGCGTTATAATGGGTTCCGGCGGCATAAAGCAGGCCTACAGGACCGGACGCGGCCGGATAGTCGTACGCGCCAGGGCGGAGATCGAGCAGTACAAGCCCAGCCACGCGCGCATTATCGTAACCGAAATACCATATCAGGTGAACAAGGCGCGGCTTGTCGAGCGCATAGCCGAGCTTGTGCACGACAAAAAGATCGAGGGCATCAGCGACCTGCGCGACGAAACCGACCGCGAAGGAATGCGGATAGTGATCGAGCTTAAGCGCGACGTAAACGCCAACGTGGTGCTCAACCAGCTCTATAAGCACACGTCGATGCAGGACACCTTTGGCGTGATCATGCTGGCGCTCGTCGACGGCGAGCCAAAGGTGCTTAATCTTAGGGAGATGCTGTATCATTACCTGGAGTTCCAAAAGTCCGTAGTAACCAGGCGTACGCATTTTGACCTTGAAAAGACGCGAGAGAGGCTGCATATCATAAACGGGCTCATCATCGCCCTTGACAATATCGATGAGGTCGTGGAGCTTATAAAGACGTCGCCAAATGGAGCAGCGGCCAAGGAACGCCTGATTCAGCGCTTCAACCTCTCGGAAAGGCAGGCCCAGGCAATACTTGACATGCGCCTGCAGCGGCTTACCGGCCTTGAGCGCGAGAAGCTCATGAACGAGCATAAGGACCTGTGCGCTTTGGTGGAACACCTTGAATCCATACTTGCACACGAGAACAAGCTTTTGGGCATAATCCGCGGCGAGGTAACCGAAATACGCAATAAATTCGCCGATCCGCGGCGCACCGAGATAACCGAGCTGTTGGACGACATTGACCTGGACGATATAATCCAGGAGGAGGAGATGGTAATAACCCTCACTCACCTGGGCTATATCAAGCGCATCGCTTCGGACACCTACCGCAGCCAGCGCAGGGGCGGGCGCGGTATAGCCGGACAGGCGACGCGCGAGGAGGATTTTGTAGAGCGCATATTTGTTACTTCCACACACTCCAATATAATGTTTTTTACCAATAAGGGCAGGGCTTTCCGCATGAAGTGCTACGGCATCCCCGAGGCGTCGAGAACGGCAAAGGGAACCGCCATAGTCAACCTGCTCCAGCTCCAGGGCGGGGAAAAGGTTACCGCCGTATTCCCTGTCACGCCCGAGGTTGAGGGCGAATACCTGATCATGGCCACTCAAAACGGGGTAATCAAAAAAACGGCCATGGGCGAGTTTGACAATATAAGAAAGGGCGGCATTATCGCCCAGAACCTGCCCGAGGGCGACGAGCTGATAAGCGTGATGATGACCGACGGCAACGAGGATATAATGCTTGCCACAAAGGACGGCAAATGCATACGTTTTCATGAAAGCGACGTTCGGGCTATGGGACGCACGGCCACCGGGGTTAGATCCATCGTCCTTGACGAAGGCGACGCTGTGATAGACGCCGCCAAGGTCGTCCCAGGCGGTTACGTGCTGTTCATTACGGAAAACGGGATCGGCAAGCGCACCGACGAGGCCGCGTTCCGCGTGCAGCGCCGCGGCGGCAAGGGGTTAATCGGCATAAATATCACCGACAAGACAGGGCCTTTGAGGTCCATGCGGCTGTGCGTGGGCGACGAGGACCTTATGCTGATACGCGACGACGGCACGGTGATACGCACTGGCATTGAGAATATAAGCGTTATATCCCGCTATGCCCAGGGCGTAAAGCTGATGCGCGTGGACGAGGGCACCCGCGTGGCCAGCGTGGCGCTGGTGGCTAAGGCCGAGGACGACGTCGAAGCCGAACCGGAAGCGGAAGAATAACACCTTTGGCCGTACATGCCGGCTGTGCCTCCGGCGGCTTAGAAC
>ULXL01036628.1_pt1 | contig 22104 bp, 19 predicted proteins | sample 1961241 | NCBI WGS metagenome assembly ULXL01 (sample SAMEA4835837, study PRJEB28245) | human gut metagenome | biome: gut microbiome; material: fecal sample | place: Denmark | collected 2008
CTGGTGCTCGCCGTCCAGCGACCAGTCCATATCCGGGCTTGCGAATATCTCCGCCCTTTCTGTGCGTATGAAATCTATCATGCTGCACTCATACTGCTTGCTGGCTATGGCGGTAAGTATCTCGTTGAGCTCTATGGCGGAATTTGGCATATGCACAAGCATTATCTCAAACTTGCCGTCGTTCATATCCACCACATCGGGATCCAGCGTCAGCACACCCCCAAGGGAGGTGGAGTTGCTCACTGCGCCAAAGAGCAGCTCTCTCTCGTACGTCCTGCCGTCAGCTATCAGCTTCACGTGCTCCGGGCGAATACTGGCGAGGCTCTTCATGCCCTCCAGTATATAAGCGAGATGCCCCAGGGCGTTCTTCACGTTTTGCGGCGTCTCGTAGGATGCCCGTGTAAACGCGCCGAAAGAAGCCACGTAGGTAAAATACCTCTGTTGGAACCTGCCGACGTCTATGGATACAGGCTCTCCCTCCATTATATTCTTCGCCGCATTCATAATATCCGAAGGAAGGTGCAGACTGTTGGCAAAGTCGTTTGTGCTGCCGGCGGGTATGTAGCCCACCGGTATATTGAGGCCCGCCTGCATGACGCCGGTGACGGTCTCGTTGAAGGTGCCGTCTCCGCCTATGCTCACTATGCATTTGACCCTTTCGCCGTATTTTTTAACGAATTCGGTCGCGTCCCCCCGCTTTTCGGTAACGAATACAAGGCACTGATAGCCGTAATCGGTAAACAGCGCTATTATCTCGGGAAGGAACTTTCTTGCGTACCTCAGCCCCGCCTCGGGGTTGAGGATCAGCAAAAGCGTGTTGTCTGTATTGTCCATGATCAACAATTATCCTTGAATACCGTATCAGGTCTTTATTATATCCGCACCAAATGGCATTAAGGCCAGCTTGGCGTACTTGAAGCACTGCTTGCCGAAAGGTATGCCAACTATGGTGATGCATAGTATGCAGCCTATGAGCACCGCCTCAACGCAGAGGGGCAGGCCGCTTACGCAGAGCCATATTATATTGAGTATAAGCGAACCGAGGCCGCCCCCAAACCGCACGTCCTTGCCAAAGGGGCAGAACAGAAGCTTGGCAAACTTGAAGCACTGTACGCCCCAGGGTATGCCTATTATGGTTATGCACCAGAGCAGCCCTGCCAGCGCCCAGCCCAGACCAAGCCAGAGCCCTGCAAATATAAACCACAATGCATTGCCTACAAAGCGCATATGCGTAACCGTCCTCTCATATATTTCATATGCTATATCATACCATTATTGCGCCGTATATTCCATGGCTGTTTTGAAAACAAATTTTGATAAAATTCTTGACAGCCGCCTTTCCTGGTGCTACAATGCAAAAAACCGTTGAGGAAGAGTAAGTAGATTCTGAAGCTGTTCCTTCAGAGAGCCGCGGGTGGTGCGATCGCGGCAGAATAAGACAGGATCGAATGGACTTCTGAGGGCGACCGGAAACAGGGCATAAGCCTTGGAGTATGTGAGACGGAGCAAGGCTCTCCGTAAACAAAGGCCAGCGTATTATATAGTACGCGCAAAGTGGGCGCAGTTCGCGTCAAGCCGGGTGGCACCGCAGGAATATCACTCCTGTCCCAGCAGTGTTTAATTGCTGTGACAGGAGTTTTTATTTTAAATATTTTAAAGCTTCAAGCTTATGAAAGGAAGGAAAACAAAATGAAGAAGATCATCGCACTGGCACTCACCGTACTTATCGCACTCAGCTGCCTCACCGCCTGCGGCAAGGCTCCCTCCGGGACAGAAGCCGGCAAGGAAATAAAGGTCGGTATCTGCAACTACGTTGACGACGCTTCTCTTAACCAGATCGTGGACAATATACAGTCCCGCCTCAAGGAGATAGGCGAAGAAAAGGGCGTCACCTTCAACGTATCCTACGACAACTGCAACGCTGACGCCAACCTTATGAACCAGATAATATCCAACTTCATCGCAGACGGCGTTGATATAATGGTGGGCGTTGCCACCCCGGTTGCCATGGCCATGCAGGCTGCCACCGAGGATAACCAGATACCCGTAGTATTCGCCGCCGTATCCGACCCCGTATCTACCGGCATCGTGGAATCTCTCGAGGCTCCCGGCAGCAACGTCACCGGCACCTCCGACTACCTTGACACCGCCGCTGTAATAAACCTGATGTTCGCCGCAAAGCCGGATACCGCCAAGGTAGCCCTGCTGTACGACATAGGTCAGGATTCCTCCGCAACTCCCATCGCCGCCGCCAAGGCCGATCTGGACGCCCGCGGCGTGGCATACTCAGATTACACCGGCACCACAGTTGATGAGGTTGTGCTGGCTGTACAGTCCCTGATAGCCGACGGCGTTGACGCGGTATTTACCCCTACCGACAACACCATAATGAAGGCCGAGCTCAGCATCTGCGAGCTGCTCTCCGACGCCGGAATACCCCACTACACCGGCGCGGACTCCTTCGCCCTCAACGGCGCATTCCTCGGCTACGGCGTGGACTACGCAAACCTGGGCGTCGAAACCGCTAATATGGTAGCCGAAGTAGCTCTGGAGGGCAAAAACCCCGCCGAGCTTCCCGTTCGCACCTTTGACAACGGCTGCGCTACCGTAAATACAGAGACCTGCGAAAAGCTTGGCTACAAGTTCGACGATATTGAAAAGGCCTTCGCTCCCTTCTGCACCAAGGTTCAGAGCATAGTTACCGCCGAAAGCTTCGACGAGCTCAACTGATAATATATATAGAATAGTAAGAAAGGCTTATTGCAATGTCACTGAGTTCGGCCCTTGGCCTTGTACAGACCGCCCTTGAACTGGGGCTCATATCCTCACTTACGGTACTGGCGCTGTTCCTCAGCTACTCCATGCTCAACGTCTGCGACCTTTCCACGGACGGCTGCTTCACGCTGGGCGCAGTGGTAGGCGCGGCTGTCGCCATATCCGGGCACCCCTACCTTTCCATTCCCGCCGCGATGCTCTCCGGCGTGGTATCTGGCTTTATTACGGCCATTTTACAGACCAAAATGGGCGTGAACAGCCTTCTTTCTGGCATAATCGTCAACACCGCGCTGTATTCCGTCAATATAGGCGTTATGGGGGGCTCCTCTATACTGAACATGAACAAGACGGAGACGGTGTTCACAAGAGCTAAGGATATGCTGAGCGGCGGAATTCTGGGCAGCCAGTACAAGCTGTTCGTTATAGTCATCGCGGTGCTTGCAATAGCCGTTATTCTCGGCCTGTTCCTCCGTACCCGCCTTGGCCTCGCCATACGAGCCACAGGCAACAACCCGGACATGGTGCGCTCATCCTCCATCAACCCCGCCTTTACCACGATAGTCGGGCTTTGCGTGGCAAACAGCTTTACGGCGCTGTCCGGCTGCCTGCTGGCTCAGTCCCAGAAGTCGGTAAACATCGACATAGGCTCCGGCATGGTAACTATAGCCCTCGCTTCACTGCTCATAGGCAATGTTTTCATGGGCAGGCGGAAAATGCCGCTGCGCATATTTGGTATGGTTATAGGCGCCTTCGTATTCAGGCTGGTTTACACCGTTGCATTGCGCTTCAATATGCCCGCCTTCATGCTGAAGCTTGTATCCTCAGTCATAGTCGTGGCGGCAATATCCATACCTTACCTCAAGGAGCAGCTTCCGCTGTATAAGCGCAAGCTTGCCCAGCGCAACGGAAGGAGGGCTGCCTGATGCTTAACATTTCCCACATTTCAAAGTCCTTCAACCCGGGCACGCCAAACGAGAAGCTGGTGCTCAACGACCTCTCCCTCAATGTGGAAAAGGGCGATTTCATTACTATAATAGGCGCCAACGGCGCGGGCAAATCCACCCTGCTCAACGCCATTGCCGGCAGCTTCATAGCCGATAGCGGCACCATAACCATGGCAGGCTGTGACATCACCCTCATGCCTGAGCACATCAGGGCAAAGCATATAGGCAGGCTGTTTCAGGATCCCATGCGCGGCACCGCCCCCGGCATGACCATAGAGGAAAACCTCGCTTTAGCCTCCGGCAGGGGCGGCTGGCTCAGCCGCCTTTCCAGGGCCGACAGGGCGGCGCTTCGGGACAGGGTAGCCATGCTGAACATGGGCCTTGAGGACAGGATGCAGCAGCCGGTGGGGCTGCTCTCAGGCGGGCAGCGGCAGGCGCTCACGCTTATGATGGCCACCATAAACCCGCCCATGCTGCTGCTGCTGGATGAGCACACGGCGGCGCTGGACCCCGGCGCGGCGGAAAAGATACTGTCGCTGACCACCTCCATAGTAGAAGAATACGGCCTGACCTGCCTTATGGTAACGCACAACATGCAGTCCGCCCTGGAGCTGGGCAGCCGCACCATAATGATGGACGCGGGCCGCGTGGTAATGGACGTATCCGGCGCGGAGCGCGAGGTGTTAGAGGTTGCCGACCTGCTGCTGCGCTTCAAGGAAATATCCGGCAAGGCGCTGAATAACGACAGGATGCTCCTGATATAAGCCCGATACAAAAAATCGCCCCCGGCCGCAGCCGGGGGCTTATTCATTCCGCTATTTGCTTACCTTATCCCTAAGAAGTGCAGTATGCTCTGCCAAACCGTCATATCGCCGGTCTTGGGGGGTATGACTATCACGGGAACGGGGGTGGTGGTGGGGTGGTAGTACCCGCCGCCATTACCGCCGCCGTTGCCGCCGGTATTGCCGCCGGGAGTAGGAACGGGGGTAGGTTCGACGGCGTTCGCACCGTGGGCCGCCTTAACAGCCACCTTACTTTTAATTGGCTGATTAGTAGCAATCACCGGTGAGATGTGATTGTCCTCCGGCTTTTCTTTATGTGCCTGCCAACGTTTGCCATTTGCGTCGTCCTCATACCAGCCGTCGATCTTGTGTATTTTACCATCGCAGTCCGGCGCACCGTCCAGCCACCAATCGGAGCCCACACCGCCAAAGGTGATCTTAGCATTCGTCTCTACTAGTTCGTCGTTTCCAATATAATAAGAAGTAAGATTATATATGTCATCTCCGGCGATACGTGCATGGTTATTATAAAGGGAAACATTGTTACCTAATACAGATGTACCCCAGTTAAATACTCCTCCGCCATAATCATCACTGGAATTGTACATCACAGTACCGGTTTCCATTTTAAGTATTCCGCCCAAATTAACCCATATTCCTCTTCCATTATTCTGTGCTGAGAAGGTAACGCCATCCGGTATCTCTACATTTCCATTCCAGTCCCCGCCCGTGAATACGAATAAGCCAGCTTTCTTATTTCCGTTGAGGGTCAGCTTTGCACCTTTTTTAATGTTACTGGAGCCGCCAATATCAATACCATCGCCCTTATTATTACAAGAACTGAGAGTAGATGTTCCGTCCATTTCAAGATCTTTTACAAATATGCCCCAAGCACCGCCACGATTATTATTCGTTTTAACAGTAGCATTGTTTGTCAAAGTCATTTTTCCATAATAGCAACCTATTCCACCGCCGTATGATTGATTTCCGCAATCGGTAATATCTATTGTACTGTTATCTACAAGCACATCTATGGGGTTTATGGTCATGCCATACCAATCACAGTCAGATATCTTGAGCTTCGATCCGCCTTTTACTTCAATGCGCCTATTTGGTTCATTTTTGTATTCGGAATCGTCGGCATATATACCGCTTGCACTTTCCTCATTGAATCCCGAAATAGTTACCTGTGAACCATCTATATAGAGGTTGCTTTGCTGATAAAGATACATTCCGCTTATTCTTGCGGTTTCAGGTTTTTCGATACAAATATTAGCATCAAGGAATATCAGGTCATAATTGCTTATTAGATTAGCGGTATTGCCAAACTTATTCGGATTATTGTTAGCCTTGATTTCAAGCACACAGTTTTCAAATTTCAAATATTTTTTGTCAGGATTTCCTTCGGTTGATGATGTATGTATGCCAAGTTCATTAAGCGTTATCTTTCTTTTTGTTTCACCCGTGCTTTTTATAGTCAAGCTTTTATCGTTTACTGTTATTCCTGATGACGTTGCGCAGTCCGCCAGCAGTTCAATAATATCATCGTTAGCCGCTGCCGCTATCGCTGCGTCCAACGTTGCGTATTCGTCGGTGCCTATCCGCGCTACTACTCCATCCGCCAGCGCGGGAACCATCGCCAGCACCATGATAAGCGCCAGCATTATCGCAAGTGTTTTTTTCATTGGTTCTTCCCCTTTCGGTTTTTTATATACAAAAATACCGCCCCGGCGCTTTACGCCGTAACGGTATCCAATGTATGCCTATGTTATTTTGAGTAGCGTTAAAAAGGCCGGACTTATCCTGCCTGCCTGCCTGCCTGCCTGCCTGCCTGCCTGCCTGCCAGAATTATAGACTGCGTACTCATGGCAATGTCAACCCTTTGTAAAAATTAAGCGGAAATATGTTCCCTTTTGTATACTTATTTTATCACAGACGAGCTTATTTGTCATTACCAAAAATGCGCAAATTCTGCAAGTTATGTAGTTGGGGGCGCAAAAAACCCGCCTTTTTAGGCGGGTCTCTGCTGTTATTTCTCCGTGCTGCCGGTCACAGGCTTGTATTCTACGTCTATCTTCTGCGCCCCGCCCAGCGTATCACTGCGCCATGTCTCATATTCGGATGCGCTGATATACCTTGTTTCCGTGCCTTCCGTAAGTATCACAACGTAACCGGCGTTTTCCTTATCTATATCGGCAGGGTATGGGGTGCCGTCCGCGTCCTTGTCGGCAAGGGCCTTGTCCCATGCGTCTACGGAATAGCGCATCTCGTACTCGTCCTTATCGGCATTGTAGAAGAACAATGAATAGGGCCACAGTCTGTCGCCTGCCCAGCCCTGATTGTGGGACCAGCCCACCTCAGCGATTCCGTTTGTATAGTAAGTTACCTGTGGAAATTCGTTGAGCTTCAGCTTAAGGGTACCGTCGGCATCATTATAGCCATATACCTGCTCCACCTCGCCCGCTACGGGAGCGGTAGTGAATGAGATTATAAGCTCATCTTTACCGTCGCTGTCCACATCCGCAATGGCATACCTGTTCTCACCCATATCGCCGAAGGAAGAGTCGTCAGCAAAGCCAGTGTCCTCCCCGTTTGGGAATACCTTGTCGTTTACCAGCTTTTCTACGGCCGCCTTATAGGCCTCGTCAGCCTTTGCGTTGTACTCGCTCTGCGCAGCCGTGGCTTCAGCGGGCTCAGCCGTGGGCTCTGCGGTGTTTGCGGGTTCGGCCGGCGCTTCGCCGCCCTGGCAGCCCGCAGCTGCAAGCAGCATAATCGCCGCCATGGCGACACATATGATGTATCTGATCTTCTTCATATTCCTATTTCCTCCTTAAATCTCCCGGCGCTGCCGGGGAGGTTATTGCCGGTGGACTCATATTCCATCGACAAGTAATGTATATTAGGCCCAAAATATGAATAAATCAACATACCTTAGCCGTATTTTCATTTTGTTCACAAAGCCTTTGATGCCGTCCTTTCCTCCATAGGCACATACTTGCCGCGTATAGTCACTGCACGGTATGCGGGACGCATTATGCGGTGGCAGGTGACGACTTCTTCTATTCGGTTGGCGCACCAGCCCGCTATGCGTGCAGAGGCGAACAACGGCGTAAATACGTCCTCCGGGATGCCGAGCATGGTATATACGAGGCCGGAATACATATCAACGTTGGCGCACATTGGCGCGTCGCTCTTTCTGCGCTCCTGTATGAGTGGGATACCCAGCTCCTCCACCTTTTGCAGCAGGTCGAAATCCTCGGCGTAGCCCTTTATCTCGGCCATGTGCCGGGCGTATTTCTTCAGCAGCACGGCTCGGGGATCCGACATGGTATATACCGCGTGGCCAAGTCCGTACAGCTTACCGGAGCGGTCGCCCGCCTCCCTGTCCAGCATTTTATTGAGATAGTCCTTTATGGAGCCATCGTCATGTGGGTCTACGTTTTCCTTTACGTAGCGGAACATCTCCATCACCTTAGCGTTTGCACCGCCGTGAAGAGGCCCCTTCAGCGAACCCACTGCTCCCGCTATGGCGCTGTAGGTATCTGTGCCGCTTGAAGACAGGGCGCGGCATACAAATGTGGAGTTGTTGCCGCCGCCGTGCTCCGCGTGTACCATCAGCATCATATCCAGCAGCTTTGCTTCCTCGTCGGTATAGCTCTTGTCCGGCCGCATCATTCTGAGGAAGTTTTCCGCCGTGGAAAGGTTCTCCACCGGGAAATGGATGTGCAGGGAATCTCCGTCAAAATAGTGCCGTTTTACCGCGTAGGCATTGGCGATGATTGAGGGGAAATAACCAATGAGCCTCACGGATTGCATCAGTATGTTGTCTATTTCGATATTGTCCGGCTCCGGATCGTAGGAGTACAGGGACAAAATGCTTCTCTCCAGCTCGTTCATTATATTGCGGCTGGGGTGGCGCATTATCATGCCCTCCGTAAAGCCGTCCGGCAGCTTGCGGGCGCGGTTCATTATATCGTTAAAGTGGTTGAGCTCGCCCCGTGTGGGCAGATAGCCCATGAGCAGCAGGTACGCCACCTCCTCAAAGCCGAAGGTGTCCGCCTTTCTGTGGGCTTCCACTATTTCGGTAAGCTCTATTCCCCGGTAATACAGCTTGCCCGGGGCAGGCACGCGCTGGCCGTCCTGCATGAAATACCCCTGTACGCTGCCCACCTTGGTCACGCCTACCAGCACGCCGGTGCCGTCGCTGTTGCGCAGGCCCCTCTTTACATCGCCCTGATAGAACTTCTCATCGATTAGGTATTCCTTCTGTATACTGTCGGTCAGAGAGCCGGTGTATTGCTCAAGCATACCGGTAGTATCCTCAATCATGGCTAAGCTCCTTTTCTTTATCCTTCTATATGTCATATCATTGTACTGTCATATACTCCCCGGTGCAACGTTTATTTTTTTAGCATCTGTGTTTGCCAGCTCATTTGTGCTATACTATTGGATAATTTATTTTATATACCCAGGCTGTGAAGGGGGAGTTATCATGATAGAGCTGCACGGCGGAGCAGTAGAGATAAAAAACGGGGTTCCCGTTCCCGCGAACAAGATCCCGGGCCGGGAAGGAACCATGGCCTATAAGATACTCAGAGCGCACAGCGCACGCCGTGAGAAGGGCCAGCTCCATATAAAATTCGACAGCCTCATTTCACATGACATAACCTATGTCGGCATAATACAGACCGCAAAGGCCAGCGGCCTTACCGAGTTCCCGCTGCCCTATGTGATGACCAACTGCCACAACAGCCTCTGCGCCGTGGGCGGCACCATAAACGAGGACGACCACGTATTCGGCCTTTCCGCCGCTGTAAAGTACGGCGGCTGCTTCGTGCCGGCCAATATGGCGGTAATACACCAATACGCCCGGGAGATGATGTCCGGCTGCGGCAAAATGATACTGGGCTCGGACAGCCACACCCGCTACGGCGCCATAGGCACAATGGGCATAGGCGAGGGCGGCCCCGAAATAGTAAAGCAGCTTCTCAAAAATACCTACGATATAGCCGATCCTGAGGTCATCCTCGTATGGCTCACCGGCTCGCCAAAGCGGGGCGTCGGCCCTCACGACGTGGCCATCGCCCTCTGCGGCGCGGTATATAAAAACGGCTTTGTAAAGAACAGGGTGCTGGAATTCGCAGGCCCCGGCGTGACAAACCTGCCCATGGATTACCGCATAGGCATAGACGTGATGACCACCGAAACGGCATGCCTTTCTTCAATATGGGAGACCGATGGGGCGGTAAAGGAGTATCTCGCGATACACGGCAGGCCCGATGAATACAAAAGGCTTTCCCCCGACGAGGGCGCTTGCTACGACGGCATGATAACCATAGACCTTTCCTCCGTGGAACCCATGGCTGCGCTGCCCTTCCACCCGTCTGAAGCCGTAACTCTGCGCGAGCTTATGGCAAACCCCGGCGACATACTGCGCGAGGTGGAGCTCCGCGCCGAAAAGCAGTTTGGCGGCAAGGCAAGGCTCAGCCTTACCGATAAGATAAAGAACGGCAGGCTGACCGTGGATCAGGGCATCATTGCAGGCTGTGCCGGCGGCATGTACGACAATATCGCGGAAGCCGCCGCCATACTCAAAAACCGCGGCACCGGCAGCGGATACTTCTCCCTGTCGGTATACCCGCCATCTGTGCCGGTAAACCTCGAGCTTATACAGTCAGGTATACAGCAATCGCTCCTCGAATCCGGCGCGCTGTTCAAGCCCTGCTTCTGCGGCCCCTGCTTCGGCGCGGGAGACGTGCCCGCAAACAATGCGCTCTCCATACGCCACACCACCCGCAACTTCCCCAACCGGGAAGGCTCGAAGCCGGCTAACGGCCAGCTTTCCGGCGTCATACTTATGGACGCCCGGTCCATAGCCGCTACTGCCGCCAACGGCGGCGTGCTCACCTCTGCGGCGGACGTGGACTATGACCAGCCTGTACAGCATGAACGCAGCTTTGACCGCACAGTCTACGACAGGCGTGTATACTTCGGCTTTGGCAGGGCTAAGAAGGACGAGCCCCTCAGGCTCGGCCCCAATATAACCGAGTGGCCCAATATACCAGCGCTTGGCAAAGATCTGCTGCTGAACGTGGCAAGCGTTCTGCTGGATCCCGTGACCACCACCGATGAGCTGATACCATCGGGTGAAACGTCCTCTTACCGTTCCAACCCGCTGAAGCTCGCCACCTTCGCACTCTCCCGCCGCGACCCCGGATATGTGGGCAGGGCAAAGGCTGTACAGGAATTGGAAAAGCAGCGCGAAGAAGGCATACTGCCCGACGGATTGAAGCCCGTGTTTGCCGCCCTCGGCCTGAAGCAAGATGACCTTGCGGATATCCAGATAGGCTCCGTCATATACGCCAACAAGCCTGGCGACGGCTCCGCCCGCGAGCAGGCCGCTTCCTGCCAGCGCGTGCTGGGCGGCTGCGCAAATATCTGCCTGGAGTTCGCTACCAAGCGCTATCGCTCCAACTGCGTCAATTGGGGCATACTGCCCTTTACCGTCGAAAGCGGCTTAGGCGTATCTGTGGGGGATTTCATATATGTACCGGATGTGCGATCAAAGGTGGAAAACGGAGATGAAGCCTTCGCCGCAAAGCTTGTCAGCGGCGAAAAAAAACGCGATATCACCCTTTACCTCAAAAACACCACCGCCGAGGAGCGGGAGCTGCTGCTCACCGGATGCCTCATGAACCACTACGCCGCACAGAACAGGGAGTAAAAATATGAAAAAGATAAGCATGCCAAACCCCATAGCCGAACTGGACGGGGACGAGATGACCCGCATAATATGGGCCATGATAAAGGATGAGCTGATAAAGCCCTTCGTGGAACTGAGCACCGAGTATTACGACCTCTCAATACAGAATCGAGAAAATACTAAGGATCAGGTGACTGTAGAGGCGGCTGAGGCCATCAAGCGGCTAAAGGTAGGCGTAAAGTGCGCCACCATAACCCCGAATTTACAGCGCCAGCAGGAGTATCACCTGACAAAGCTCTGGCGCTCTCCCAACGCCACCATACGCGCTGCGCTGGACGGCACGGTATTCCGCGCGCCCATACTCATTTCAAAGGTAAAGCCGGTGGTATCCTGCTGGAAAAAGCCCATCACAATAGCCCGCCACGCCTACGGCGATATATACAGGGCTGTTGAGTACAGGGTAGAGTGTCCCGGCAAAGCCGAGCTGCTGTTCACAGATGAGAACGGCCGTGAGCTTAGCCGCCAGACCATATTCGACTTCAAAGGCCCCGGTGTTTTGCAGGCCATGCACAACAGGGACGATTCTATTTTGTCCTTCGCCCGCTGCTGCTTCTCCTACGCCCTTGACGTAAAGCAGGACGTATGGTTTTCCACCAAGGATACCATATCCAAAGACTATGACCAGACCTTCAAGCTGCTCTTCCAGAAGGTTTTTGACGAGGAATACAGCGAGGCCTTTGAGCAGGCGGGCCTGCGCTACCGCTACGCCCTCATAGACGACGTTGCGGCAAAGGTAATACGCTCGGAAGGCGGCATCATATGGGCCTGCAAGAACTATGACGGCGATGTGATGAGCGACCTTATAGCCGCTGCGTCCGGCTCTCTGCCCATGATGACAAGCGTGCTGGTCTCCCCCGACGGCTGCTTCGAGTACGAGGCCGCCCACGGCACAGTAGTGGACCACTACCAAAGGCACCTCAAGGGCGAAAAGGTTTCCACCAATCCTCTGGCCACCATCGCCGCATGGGCGGGCGCGCTGAAAAAGCGCGGCGAGCTGGACGGCAATGCCGAACTCGTGAGCTTTGCCGAAAAACTTGGCCGCGCCGGCATAGAGGTATTCGAGGAAGGTTATCTTTCCGAAGATCTGGCCGCGCTCTGCGACCCCGCCGAGTTCAGGGAAATGCCTGACAACGAAAGGCTCATGGGCCTGATAAGGGAAAAGCTGACGGAAATGATGCAGGGATAATTGCGGTAACAAACAAAAAGGCGGCAGGATGAAACGATATGGCTCCATCCTGCCGCTTAGTTTTTATGCTTTTTATCTTATCTCGTTGTCTGCGATATTCCCTTTATCGCGCACAGCGCCCAGTCGTGCTCGTCAAGCGTTACCACACGGCCACAATACGGGCACTTTGCCGTGGTGTTAATGGAGAGCGGCGCGCCGCAGCCCGGGCAGGATACGCTCTGCATGGTGCCCTCCTTAGTGGTCACGGAGCCCTCCGCACGGCACATATCCCATTCGTAGGTCATAAACTTCTCCCGGTTCCTGTCGCCGGAGACCAGCTTCTTGTCGGAATCCTGCACGGTGTAATCCACTATCCTCGTGCGGAGCTCGACTATGAGATGCTCGTCGCCGCCCTGCTTGTAGAACCCTCTGAGGTTCACGCCAAGCACCGCTATGCGATCCACATGGTTGGTGAGTCCCCTGCTCTTGAGGCCGTTGAGCTGCCTTTCCATCTGGGTAAAGAAGGCGTCCGTAAAGTACGGCCTGAGGGATTCTATATTCTTATCCGTCCAGCAGTTCTGCATCTGAACATACAGATTGCTTATCTTCTCCTGCATGGCGTTTGCGTCAAAGCTCGGGTCGGTCACGGCAAGGTCGCCAAGGGGCTGCAGACGGGAATCAGGCGTGCGCTGCGCGCCCTGGGGCCTGCCCTGTGCGCTCTGTGGCCTGCCTGCGCCATACTGCTTTTTCTTCTTCCTTTTCTCTGAGACGTCAAATATCAGGCCTAATACCACTATTGCCGCCATAACGGCTAAGCTTATCCCGATATCGATACCGCTGACATCGCTGTCGTCGTCATAGTAGCTGCCGGAGCTGTAATCCGAATCCCAGCTTGATGAGCTCCAGTCGGAGCCGGAATCCCAGCTTCCGCCGTAATCGCTGTCGCCGCTGAAATCGCCGAAGTCCGCTCCGGCAAAGGCGGGAAGCATCATCAAAAGAATACAAAGGACAAATACCAGAATTTTCGCAGTCCACTTCATTTTATACAGATTCCTCCGATATGGCATTTGAATTAGAGAAGTACCTCTGCACGGGTACTTATGTTTTTATATTCTACATTATATTATTGGTTTTGTCACCATAATAAATGGCGCAGCCTTACGTCGCCGCGCCTTTATGCCGCACCATCGGCGGTTCTTTATGCAAATTCGCCCATGGGCAGGGTATGCCCGCAGACCGGCCCCTCCGTCATTTGGAAAGGCTGTCCACGGGGATTATGGGCTCTTCCTTTATAAATTCCATTATCATGTTGGATTCCGTCTCGCCAAAGGAACGGAGCTCGTCCACAAGCTTATTAAATTCGCTGGTGCGGCAGTACACGTCCAGCACCATATCCTTGCTGCCCGCCACGCCGTGAGCCCCTGCGATAAGCTGGTTCTTCGCTATATACTCTAACAATCCGGGACGCTTGTTCTGGTTTACCTCCACAAATATATAAATATGCATATCGTAGCCCAGCGCAATATAATCCACCACAGCCGCATAGCCCTTTATGACGCCGGCTTCCTCAAGCCTGCGCACCCGGTCTATAGTAGAGGGTGTGCTCATATTTATGAGTTCACCCAGATGCTTCATGGTTATGCGCCCATCCTTCTGCAATATTGATATGATTTTCCGGTCGGTAAGATCAAATTGCATCGCCCTTCGCCCCTTTTCAGAGTATTTCAAAAACTTCCATGTATATCATTTTATCCTCACTTTGTATACCTTGTTAAGTGTAAAGTTTAGGTTTAATTAGGCATTTGCCTAATATTTTAAGGTTGAAATTTTATACAAAAGCCACCTCAAAGGTGGCTTTCCCTGAATCAATAATTGGGCTTTTCGTAAAGGGTTCCCTCGTACTTCTTGAAGTGCTCCTCCCACTTGTCCTTATCTACTTCCTCAATGGATACGGAAAAATATTTTTTGTCCATTTTGAGAGTCTCGGCGGCACAATCGCGTACATTCTTCGCAAGTTCAGCCTTGAGTTCCTCGCTGCGGCCAGGATACATGGTTATATCGATATGGGGCATGGTTAAAACCTCCTTATTGATTATGCCTAAAGTATATATCCGTCCAACAATCAATTCAATATAGGCCGGTGCAATGATAAAAATTTTTTTGCCCGGCCCTGCCGTATGGGCATAGTCTATACTTCAGTCTGTCGAAAAAAGCATCTGCCTTTTATTGTTTCCCGGATCAACGGTTGTAGTGGCTGAACATGGCGTCGGTGGCCTGCCTTATGGCCTTGGTCACCTCCGCCACCTTATCTTTATCCCACTTATCAGGCTCGCTGCGCAGGAAGGAGGTCTTGTCCACCCTGTTGTCGAACACTCCTATAGGCACATGGTAGGTAGTGCCGTGAGCCTTTACGGTGACGGTGTCCTCCACATCAGTGTTCTTTATGAGATACTCCATATCGTCACAGCCATAGTCTCCCAGCATTACCGCCATTGGCACTCCGTGATGCAGGTTGGAACCGGGATCGTTTGGATCCGCCCTGTCCGCGTTCTTGCGGCGGGACTCCTCGGGCGTGACCCAGATATAGAGTATCACGGCATTTTCCAGTATCTCTGGACAGAACATGGGCAGGGAATACTGATAGCCGAAGGTGCCTGTAAGGGGCATGGAAGCGCCGTCCGGGCCGCCCCGGGCGCATTCTATTATGATTGTTTTATTCTCGAAGCTCTCTGGATACCCTGCATGCTTCTCGTTCAGCATGGTCCTGGCCTCTTTTTCCAGTATGCTTGCCAAATTATCGCGTATCTCCTCCTTGAGAAGACCCATTCTGGGCTTTATGCCGGCGGCAAGACCTGCCCGGTCGAGCCTGTCGAACAGCAGCTTTGCAGCGGAGTCGGTCTTTATAACGTTGCGGTTCATAAGGTCGTGATAGTCCTCATTGAGCAGGTTACACAAAGTGCCCCAATCCCGGCCGTCCTTGAAGGGCTCTTCACCGGGGTAAAATACCCGCTCCTGCCCCATGGCCTGCAGCTCGTTGTCTATGCGCCGCATCATATGGACATAGGGAAAGTCGTCCAGCTGAAGGTTTTCACCGATATGAAATTCCTCCTGCAACCTCCCGGGCTCCACATGGGCCATGAAGTTTCTCACCTCGGACTTGCCGGAGGCCGGCAGGGCCTGCAAAAGTACTACCTTGAATACGTTGTTTTTCATGATTGCTCCTTATACTTTAATATATTACATTAAGCCATTTTGTCTTATCAACCGTTATATCGCGATGCCTGTCCACATAGGCGATTATAAGCTCCGCTATCTCCGTAGGCTGCTCTCGTATCAGAGGGCATTCCCTGTACACGTCATACCCGCCTGCGCCGGTAGCTCTGTAGTTATTCAGGCACAGGGTAAGCCGCTTTCCTTCCGGTAGTTCCTTACCCCTGTATTTTATTGACACCACCCTATCTCCTATTGGCCTGCGGATATCCTCCGTCACTTCGATGCCTGATATATAGTCGTAGTTGAAGTGCTGCTCTATAGGCTTCAGGAAGCACTCGCTAACTGCGAGCCCCCCTTTTTCCAGCACAAAATACTCCGCGCTGCGCTCCAGCGCTTTCTTTAGCTGCTCCCGGCATACCTCCACTGTCTTAAGGGTATTCGGAAATACGTATGTGGATACTATATCCCTTATTGTGACGTCCTTACCCAGGCCCTTCACGCTGTTGCCCAAGCTGGTGGCGGATATGTCCGCGCCAGAGGCCTCAAGCTGCACCTGATTAAAAAAATTGGCTATAAGGGAGCCGTTTGCCGCCATGTCTATATGACGGGAGGGCAGCAGCGGCGTATCCAGATGCCCCATAGGCGTATCAAACCACGCCGCGGCCTGTTTTTCTGCTGGAAGAAGCAGCGCCCTGGCCTTGGCCTGGGTGACGTTTCCCGCATCCATGAGATGCTGTTCCGCCGTAATCTGGCCGTCCACGATCACATCCATCTTGATATACTGCCGCGCCTTATCCGGGGGCTGGCAGGTATATGTGCCGTTTATCCTTACATTTTCTGCCGCCGTGTGCTGGTGCCCGGCAAGGAGTATATCAAAGCCCAATTCCTCGCAAATGCGCCAGCCCTGATTCTCATCGGTGTCCGACAGCACCTTCCCCGTCTTAACGTCGCGCTCGAAACCGCCGTGGTATATGCATACGGTAATGTCGGCCTTCGCCTTCAGTTGGTCATAAGCCTCTTTTGCCGCCGTAAATGCATCGGTTACAGCTATTCCGGCCAGATTTTCCGGCTTCTCCCATAGCTTCACATAATGGGTGGTAACGCCAGCCAGGCCTACTCTCAGCCCGTTTTGCAGTGTGACTATGGCGGTCTTTTCAACGCCCCTTATGCCGGCTATATTGGCGCATAAGCATCTGGCGTCCAGCGCAGAGATATACTTTTCCAGCTCTTCTTTGCCGTAGTTGAAGTCGTGGTTGCCCAATGTGACGAAATCATACCCGCCAATATTCATTATCTCTGCGGGCAGACAGCCATCGTCCTTACGCTTATTGTAGAGATAATAGGTGAACGGGCTGCCCTGCAGGATATCCCCGCCATCTATTATCAGCGTGTTGCCGTCCTTCTCAAAATTGCTTATGCAGTTGGCGAGTCCGGAGGGTATCTCGTTTCCGCTGGCGTAGTCTATCGGCGAAAAGTACCCGTGAACATCGCTGGTATAGTATATGGCAAGCTGTTTTTTCATCTTATGCTGAAGTTTATTCCTTTGGTCAACAATGCCCCCGCGCTGATGGCGCCGGGGCATTGGGTACAGCGGTTATTATGCGCCGTGTGCAAGCTTTCTGCGGATCCTCGTGGATACCAGTTCTATTATAAGCACCAGCACCATGAGTCCCCATACGAAGGCGCCTACCATAGCCCAGCGGCGGCTGTTCAGGCACTGCACCAGCGATGCGCCTATGCCGCCCGCGCCGACGATACCGAGGGTAGTAGCGTCCTTAAGGTTGATATCGAAGCGATATATGGTGGTGGAGATAAAGCTGGCGGTGAGCTGCGGGATAACGCCGTAGCGTATCTTCTGGAAGGGGGTGCAGCCCATTGCATCCAGGCTCTCCAGTATGTGGGTATCCAGATCCTCTATGGCCGTGATATACATCTTGGATATCATGCCTATGGAGCAAATTGACTGGGTTATTACGCCGCAGGCAGCGCCGGGGCCGGTAACCCGTATCCACATCAGCGCCCATACTATGCTTGGTATGGTGCGTATCATCAATATCAGCACACGAACCACATATGCCACGGGCTTAGGCATGATATTGAAGGAAGCAAGGAACGCGAAGGGTATGGCCAGTATGGCGCCGAACAGCGTGCCCAGCACGGCTATGGCCATAGTTTGCAGCAGCAGATAAGGCACGTCGGTATTCGTGGTGCCGAACATAAGGTTGGTATCCGGGTGGAATACGCCGTGGAGAACGCCCTTTGCTACCTCGGTACCTGTGGCAGTAAGGCCTGTGAACTTGATATCGGCGGCGGACCAGCCCACCAGCGTCACTATTATAAGCACTATGGCGGTATATACTATCCACTTGTGCGGCCTGTTGGCGTATACCTCCGCTACGGTGAGCTTTCTGTCCAGCATCTGCTCTATTTCTTCTATGTTGAGTTTTTTCTTTTTATCCATATTGCCCCTCCTGTCAGCTCAGCTTCCTGCGCAGGTATTCGCTGAAGAAGTCTATGGCCACAACTACCACGAACAGTGAAAGGAGCACCATGCCAAGGCTGTTGTAATCCCTCCAGCCTATGCGCTCGTTGATGGTTATACCCAAGCCGCCGGCGCCTACGTAGCCCAGTATGGCAGAGGCGCGTACGTTCATCTCAAAGCAATAGAGGCTGTGGCTGAGGTAAACAGGCAGTATCTGCGGCACGCATGCAGACCAGAAGGCTTGGAACTTGTTCGCGCCCAGCGCCTCCATGGCCTCGAAGGGACCCATGTCTATAGTCTCTATGCTCTCGAAGAGCATCTTTGCTACGATACCAAAGGTAAATATAGCTATTGCAACGGTGCCTGAAAAGGTTCCGAGGGAGAATATCAGAGCGCAAACAAGCGCTATGATAAGTGTAGGCAGCGTGCGGATAAGTGCCAGTATGAACCTGCAAACGCTCACTATGGGCAGGTTGTGGTTTATGTTGCTTGATGAAAGTATGGCTACGGGCAGCGCCAGAAGGCAGCCTATTACAGTGCCCAGTATGGACATCTTTATGGTATCTATAAGGGGAGATACCACCTTTGGGAAGAATGTCCAGTCGGGCCGGAGTATCTTCTTCATCAGGTCCAGCATCTTGCTGAACTTGCTGACGATAATGCCCATGTCAAAGCCGGTCATCTCCAGTGAAAGGTATATGGCCAGAGCCAGAAGCAGCACTATCAACGGCGTGCGGCTCCTGCGACGCAGTACGCTGTGGCCGTTGGCAAGGGTTATCTTCTGGGGCTTGAACACCTTGTCATACAGCGTTTCTTTTATGATGGCGGAGCTGTTTTCGTTTTCCATATTATCAGCCCTCTACCTTATTTATTTGGTGAAGTTCTCCCTCGCCTTCGCCCATGGTGGGAACCTTCGTGCCGTTGTATACCTCGTCTATCTGCTCCTGAGTTATGGTACTGGCAGGACCGTCGAATACTATCTCGCCGGCGCGTATGCCTATTACCCTGTCACAGTACTTGAGGGCGAGGTCTACATGGTGAATGTTGAGCAGTATGGATATCTTATATTCCTTATTGATACGCACAAAGTCCTGCATCACCTGCTTTGCGGTAATCGGGTCAAGGGAGGCCACAGGCTCGTCCGCAAGGATTATCTTGGGGTTCTGGTTCAGCGTGCGCGCGAGCGCTACGCGCTGCTGCTGTCCGCCGGACAGCTGGTCGCAGCGGGTATAGGCCTTATCCAAAATGCCTACCTTATCAAGGCTTTCCAGCGCACGCATCTTCTGCTCCTTGGAGAATATGCCCAAGAGAACCTTGAAGAAGGGCATGTCGGGCACATCTGCCGTGAGCACGTTCTTTATGGCAGTACTGCGGGAGACGAGGTTAAAGCTCTGGAATATCATACCTACCTTGCGGCGGTACCTTCTGAGTTCTTTGCCCCTGAGAGAGTCCACGTCCACACCGTCCACCGTAAGTTCACCCTTGGTGATGTCGTGCATGCGGTTGATGCAGCGCAGTATGGTGGATTTACCCGCGCCGGAAAGGCCTATGATGGCCACAAACTCGCCCTGCTCGATTTGCAGGCTTATGTTCTTAAGTGCCGTAAAGCCGTTTGGATAAGTCTTATACACATTCTTGAATTCTATCATGCTGCGACTCTTTCTATATTTAAAATAATAAAGTAATGCTAAATAATGCCTTGTATAAAATAATTAAGGGAAAAGCGCCCTGTTTACGCAGGGCGCTTGGCTTTGGATATAATTAGTCGGAAACAGCCTTAAGGGCAGCGCGTGCGCCGTCGTAATCAGCGTCGGTGGCCTTGGCGTAGCCGGTGTGGCTGTATACATCAAAGATAGCCTTGCCTTCATCAGTGTTGATGATGTTGATAAAGCAATCCTGAAGTGCAGCTACGATCTCGGGAGTGTAATACTGGCTGGCCTTGGATATAGCTACGGTGTCGTTGTAGATACCTTCGGTCACGCCGATAACATTCAGCTCGTTCCAGATGGACTCGGTGCGGCCCATGCCCTGCTTACCGGTCTCATCCTGCTTGTCGGTAGGCAAAATCCAGCTTGCCTCGTAGTCGTTACGGCCATCGGCATAGCATACGATGATGTCTACCTGCTCGGCAGCGGCATAGGAGAAAGCGGTGCCATAGCCGGAGTCAAGAGGGATTACATTTGAAAGGTCGGAGATCTTCTTCCCGTCATAGTTGGCCATAAGCCACATGGAGGGGTAAATGTAACCTGCTGAAGATGAGGTCTTCTGAACTGCCCACTTTGCGCCGTCCAGATCTTCCCAGGTCAGGGCCTCGCCGTTGTTTACCTTTTCAGCAAGCTTCTTGCCGTACTCGGAAGGAGTGGCGTAGATCAGGGAACGATAATAGGTTACCTGAGGTCCGTTCTTCTGGGTGGCGTTAGCTTCGCCGTTCCAGGTCTTGGGATCGGTGCTGTCGTTGGACAGGCCGTTGCGGGTAGCGGTCAGGATAACGTCGGTATCGTCAGAATAGAGGGCGTAGGTACCGCCGGGCAGCCAACCGAGGTCGATAGAGCCTGCGGACATAGCTTCGCCGGTAGCATCATAGCTGGTGCCGACAGTGATGTCTACTTCGTCGATATCATAGCCGAGGTTGGACATTTCCGCCTTTACGAGCTCGGGCAGGTTCTTGGTGCCGGTGATGATAACGTCAGCATCCTTGGAGGGAACAAACTCGAGGGTCAGCTTGTCGAAGTGAGGCTTCTCAGCAGAAGTCTCCTCAGCAGGGGCAGCAGTCTCGGCAGTCTCTTCGGTTGTTTCCTCTGCGGGAGCAGGCTGGCTGCAAGCGCAGACGGAGAACGCCATAACAAGTGCGAAAAGCAGTGCTACGATCTTTTTCATTTTGTATTTTCCTCCATAACATTTATATTCATGGCACATGGCCTATGAATCGCTTAAGGTTAGGTAATTATTTCGATTTTTTTCGTCAATGAATATAATATCACATAAAGTATATATTGGCAATGAGTGACACATATAGCTCTTAAATATTATCTATAAAGTGCGTTTTTAATACGGCCGATAGCTATATAGCCGTTCAAAACAGCCCATACATCGGTACCTTTCGGCGCATCGTTCGGGCCAAGCAGCTTTGCGAATGGAGTAAACACTATTTTCCCATCCCGCTCCAACTTCTGATAATCATTTTCAAAGAAAAAACTTTGCGCAGCCTCTGCGCCGCGTATTATGCCCTTGAAATCGCATGCCTGACCGCCCGGAAAGTTCACGTTCCATATTTCCCCGGCGTTGGACTTCTGCATAAGTTCCTCGGCTATAGGCATCAGGTACTTGTCCGTTATTTCATAGCTGCCGTCATGCTGAGTCGAAAATGCTATAGCCGGTATGTCGTGCAGCACAGCCTCCATAGCCGCCCCCACAGTTCCGGAATAGGCAATATCGTAGCCAGCGTTAAAGCCGGCGTTTATACCGGAGAATACGTAATCCGGCCATACAGGCAGCAAAGATTTGAGGGCTACCTTGACGCAGTCCGCAGGCGTGCCGCTTACGCTGTACGCAGCCCTTACCGTCGCCGGGAATTCCCTTTCCTGCACATTGAGTTCGCTGAAAATAGTGAGCCTCTGTGACATTCCGCTGCACTGCCCCTCAGGAGCGACTACCCAGACATCGCCGAAGTTTGCCGCCATAGCCGCAAGTTTTGCTATGCCGTAAGACTCTATTCCGTCATCGTTAACTATAAGTATATTTGTTTTTTTGTTCATTGTTCAATGCTCCTTACTGCGCCGTTTGACTATATTACCACAACCGTCATTGATTAACAACAGCCAAAAGTGACAGGAAAATATGAATCTACAAAAAAGTCCCGCGCAGTGCGGGATTATCTTTTTCGGAAAAAGAAAATATATTTATTTACAATTTGAATAGAGTATCCTGAAGTTAATTCACCTCGGGGCGCTCAAATCGCGTCACCGGCGCGATTTGCCCCC
>ULXL01058681.1_pt1 | contig 22097 bp, 14 predicted proteins | sample 1961241 | NCBI WGS metagenome assembly ULXL01 (sample SAMEA4835837, study PRJEB28245) | human gut metagenome | biome: gut microbiome; material: fecal sample | place: Denmark | collected 2008
TCAGTATTACATCTGGCTTTTGATCGTGGAGATCAGAATATCTCCCGCCACGACCCGATCTTCCGCGGCGAAGCCTTCCGCAAAATTGTCGGAATAGAGCACCTGCGCGTTGGGGGGGAATTCATCATCCCCTTCCCAGACCAGGATCTGCATCCGATAGCCGCCGATCAGGTCGAACTGATAGCCCGCGTCTCCGTGCTTCATGGGCAGCGCCTGCATTTTTTCGCAGGCAGCCTTGAACGCCGGCAGCCGGGTGCCGAAGGTGAAGGCCGCACGGGTCAGCACACGGCCGGTGTAGGGCTTGATGTACATCTCCCCCCAGGGCATCTCCCGGAAGGTCTTCCACTGCCCCTGCCAGACCACATCTTTGCTTTCCAGCAGATAGCGCAGCAGAAACGTCTGGGAGGGCAGCGGCGGCAGCGCCCCGCCGTCCAGCGCACGGATGGCATAGTCCGGGTGGGCAATGGCAAACGCTCTGCCCAGAAGACTGAGGGTGAATTCCTTCCCGTCCCAGCGGACGTCCGACAGTCTCGCCGTCACGGCGGCGGGATTTAGATCGCGAAACAGCTCCGCGTAATGGGCAAAAGGGATCTCTTCCTTGTGGTTCTCAATTTCCATGTTATTTCCTCTTACTCGTATCGTTTCCCGCACCGGGCGCTCACATTTCCTGAATGGAATGGGGGAACAGCCGCTTGTCCGTATGGGGCAGGAAGCAGGCAGCTACAAAGGAATCCATGTAGCCGGGATATGTGGAAAGCTCCAGATAGGTCATATTCGCTGCCACTTCCGCAGTTTTTGCGGCGGCTTCGTCACTCATGACCATGGCGTAAGCGCCAGCCAGAGAGGAGTTGCCGATGTAGTGGAACTTTTCCAGCTCCACATCCGGGAACATGCCGATATTCACCGCGTTCTTCATGTTGATGCCGGAGCCGATGCCGCCTGCGACATAGACGTTCTCGATGGCTTCCACGGGCATATCCACGCTTTGCAGCAGCGTTGCGATGGCGGAGAAGATCGCGCCCTTGGCACGGATGAAGTTGTCGATGTCCACTTCATTGATGGACACTTCCCGGCCGGTCTCGCTTTCGTTTTCAAAGGCAATAACGTAGCGGCCCATGCCGTGATGATCCCGGCGGACGCGCTCGCCCTCCCGGATGAACAGGCCCTTGGCGTTGACGATGCCGCAGCGGTACAGCTCGGAAATGATGTCGATGATGCCGCTGCCGCAGATGCCGACGGCCTTCTGTCCTTCGTCGCCCACGATGGAAACGGTGGGTTCCATGGTCACTTTGTCTACGGTGCAGGCTTCGATGGCGCCGTCCGTGGCGCGCATACCGCAGGAAATGTCGCCGCCCTCAAAGGCGGGGCCGGCAGAACAGGCGCAGCTCACAAGGAAGTCCCGGTTGCCGAACACGATCTCGCCGTTGGTGCCCAGGTCGATGAACAGGCTCAGCGCGTCGCTGTCCCAGATGCCGGAGGCCAGCGTACCGGCGGTGATGTCGCCGCCCACGTAGGAACCGATGTTGGGGGCGATGAGTACCGGCGCGAGGGGGTTGGCGGGAATCTTCAAGTCCTGCGCCAGCAGTCCGTTCCAGAGGAAGAAGCTGGGGATGTACGGATCCATGCGGACACTCTGGGCATCCACGCCCACCAGCAGGTGGTTCATGGTGGTATTCGCGCCCACGCTCATGCGCAGAATGGACGGGCATGTGACCCCCGCGGACTTGCACAGATTGGCAATGATGGGGTTCAGAGTCTCTTTCAGGATGGCGTCCTGAAGCTTTTTCCTGCCGCCGGGCTTGCCCTGCTCGATGATACGGTTGATGACGTCTGCGCCGTAACGGATCTGGCCGTTGCCGGAGGAGCCCTTCGCCAGAATTTTGCCCGTGGTCAGATCGGTCAGTACCATGGTGACCGTGGTGGTGCCGATATCGATGGCACAGCCGATGATATTGGTGTCCTCCGGGGCGCAGATCTCCATGCAGCGGAAGGTATCGCCCAGAAGTTCGCCCTTCACGCACACGTGGAAGCTGTTTTCCCGCAGAACGTGGGCCAGCTTCACCATGACGCAGAAGGGAATCTCCACCTTCTCTACGCCCAGCGCCTCCTCAAGCGCCCATGTCAGGCGCTCGTTGTCGGGCATGGTGTCGTCCAGACTCGGCTCGGCCATGGTCACGACCACCGCCCGGAACTGATTGGTAAAGTGAATGCCGCTTTGTTTCAGCTGGCTCTGGCAGGCGTCAAAAATGGCGACCTCCTGGGGGCTGCTCAAATCAGCGGTCTTCATCCGGGACTGGTAGGCGCTGGCAATGTCCGGAACGAACACGGTGCAGTTGCCGACGACCTTCGAGCTGCAGCTCAGGCGCCAGCCTTCGGCATATTCTTCGTCGGAAATATGGCGGCTGGGGTAGGATTCCAGTTCTCCCTCCACCAGCTTGATGCGGCACTTGCCGCAGGAACCGTTACCGGAGCAGGGAGCGTCGATTGCCACATTGGCACGGCGAGCCAGCTCCAGAAGGTTATCGCCGACGTTGCAATCGACGGTAACGGGCTTGCCGCCTTCGATTTGAAATACGACTTTTGGCATAAGGATAACACCTTTCTTTTTGGGCGAGGCCCTGCCATCCGGCAAAAAATTGCCGAAACTCCCGGACGGAATGATAGCGTCGCCTGAAATTTTATTCTCTTTCCAAGTATAACATAGCTCCCCGCAATTGTCCAGCGAAATCAGTATTTTTTTACCTATATTAAATTTGATACTATTTCCTGATTAAAATCTTTGATTTTAATTGAAGTTCAGTATGATATGGCTCATCACCCCGGCGTCATAACCTGACCGAACGCATGTGCTCCTCAATAAGGGGCATTGCAAGCCAGTGCCGCAGCACTGGTGTAGCAATCCGTTCCCCAAAGGCTCTCCTCGTTCAGTAGGGGAAGCCGCAAAAAACTACGCCCGGGAAGTTTCCTTCCCGGGCGCAATCTCAATTTCATTACATCAGAGGCTCCATGCCCAGCACCGGGTGGCCCTTCTCGGTCAGCCAGTTCAGCAGCTCCTCGCAGTCGGTAGTAACGGTCTCGTCGGCAACCATGTCGGTGAAGTTGTCGATGCCGTACAGTTCCTTGGCCGTCTTGTTCAGACGCTCGGCAACGTCGTCCTTCAGCTCCTTGGGCATCCAGACAATGCGCTCGATGCCGCCCTCAGCAGCGATGAATTTCTTGGAGGAGATGAAGTGACGGCCGTGACCCATGTAGCCGGGGGTCTGGACGCCGCCGCCGGTGCAGGAGGCCAGCTCGCCGAAGGTCATACCGGCAGGGGTCATGCCCTTGTATTCCCGGTTCACAACGATGAAGCCGTTGGACATCGGCTCAATGCCGCAGATGCACTCGAAGCAGCCGCAGGAGGTCATGGGATCCTCCAGGATGGAGTACAGGGTGACATTTTCCACAGCGCCGTGGGTCGCGTCGGAGATTGCCTTGTTGACGGACTGGAAGCGGCCGGTGCGCTCGTCCTCGCAGCCTTCCTTGAAAATGGGCTGGCAGGGGCCGTTGGGGTTCAGCTCGTAAGTGGCCTTGGCATCCAGCCAGGACACGGCGCCGCACAGACCCAGACGCTCGGGGGTGACCACGCAGCAGTGGGCGGGGGCGAAGGACTGGCACATGATGCAGGTGAAGTAACGGTCAACGGCCTCGTCGGTCATGGATGCCAGACGGTCGTCACGCTGGTTGTACCGGGGCATAGCCACCTCGTCGCGGAACTTCTCCGCCTCGGCGGCGTCGGTGATCAGGGTGATCTGGCACTTGTCCACAACGGCGTCAAACTCGTCCATGATCATGACGTACAGAACTTCGGCGAAGTCCTTCAGACGCAGATCGGCGTCGTAGGCCGCGTTGCTGACACGGATACGAACCTGGTTGCGCTGGCCGGTGTGCATGACGCCTTCCATGTAGTTGAACCATGCGTGGAACTTCCGCTCGATAACGGACTCAAAGTCCACCTGCATCTTCTTACCGGCCACCTCAACGTAGGTCGCCAGAGCCAGATCCTTGGCCTGATCGAAGTCGGGGCCGACGATGGTGATCTTGTGATCCTCGATTTCATTCAGCTCCCGCATCACCACCAGCTCGGCGGTGGGGTTCTTGGCGGACCAGATCTCGTTGTGCATATCGGCCTTACGGATGATCTCGCCCTCGAAGGCGGCGGCGAAGGCCACGGGGATGGGCAGTTCCTTCACCTTGATCTTGATGTTCCGCAGTTCCAGAGACTTCTTCACGGTCTCGGCGTGATCGCATACGGACTCCAGAGCGCCGGGAACCTGATTCTCGCCCAGATCGATGTCCACGACCACGGGGAAGCCCAGAGCGATGGCGCCCGCACCGGCGGAAACCACCACGGAGTCAATGGCGCCGAAGGTATTGACGAAGGCGGGAACACGGTTCTTGGTGTAGTCCAGCAGAGCGGCCAGATTGCCGGGCTGAACGTTGCCGAAAATCAGTGCGGCACGGATGGCCACGGTAACAACATGGATGACGGAGGTCACGTCGTGTCCCAGAGGAATGACACGCAGCTCCAGACCCATCTTGACGCCGCCCTCGGCGCACTGCTCGATGACGTCGCCCACCATGAAGGTCATGATGCCCTTGCTCTGGTAGTCCTTGACCACCTTGACCACGTCCTCGGCATTGTCCGCCTTGCCCAGCACAACGGCCACGCCGGGGATATCGCCGGTGACCAGCGGCACGCCCAGAGAACGGATGATGGGGTCGGGAACGAAGCCGATGCCGGACTCGTTTTCGTAGGGGTTGGCACCGTCGACGTATTTCAGTCCCTCAAGAATTTCCGCGCCGACAGCGGTAGCAAGGCCGGCGTTCAGCGCCTGACCCAAATCCTCCTGATTGGTGATCAGGCTCTTGAGCACGCCCACGCAGGCGGGCAGGTCGCCCAGAGTCTTGACCTTTACGCCGGTGGCAGCGTAAATGGTGGGGAAAAAGTATGCGGTATCGGGGAAGGCAATCTCCTTGTCTGCGCCGTACTTGGCAATGGCGTCGTTTACGGCACCTTCGGTCAGTCCCGCAACGGCATTGGAACCGCCATAAATGAGATCGGTTAATACGCTCATGTAAATTCCTCCCAATTTTTTGAATCCTGAAGATAATATATATTAAGCCCGAAGGCTGAATATACCAGTTCGGTTTCCGGCACCACGCCGGGGCTTTCAAATGCAGGAAATTCTTCCAAAGCAGAAAAAGCAAACTGGCTGGGAGGGAGGTTCCCTCCCAGCCATGTAGTGCATGGGAAAACTGTCAGTCACATCTACTCAGCCAGCCAAATGCCGACCTTCCAGGGTTTATGGTCATCCGGCACCTTAAACAACAGACTCGAAAGCAGTCCGTCAACCACCCAGTGCCAAATCCATCCTTAATCTCCCCCACTCAGCACGGACAACCGCCGCACAACCGGTCGAGGGGCCCAAAGGATGTTCGACCGCCACCAGTCTCCGTAACGTCACTGGCCGCCCGCCCTGCGGGCGCGGGCTTAGAGGTCGAGGTAGGAGTCGGAGTAGAGGACGTGGTTCTTGAAGATGTCGCAGGACTTGATGGTCTCCATCAGGCGCAGGTCGCAGGGGTTGACGATGGCGGAGGTCAGACCCTGCATCATCGCCATGGCGACCAGAGCGGAGTCCATGATGGGACGCAGCGTCTTGGGCGCGCCGTTAGAGTTGTTGGACAGACCGCCGGTGGATTTCAGGCCTTCCGATGCGAACATCTTGATGGCTTCCAGAACTTCCATCTGCTTGTCCTGCATACCCTTGACGACCAGGAACAGGGGGTCGAACCACAGGTCGGTGGCATCCATGCCCAGACTCATGCCGCGCTCCAGCATGTTGTGGCAGTGCTTCATGCGCTCGTCGTTGTCCTTGGCAATGCCGTCGGCAGAGCAGAGGGCAATACAGATGGCGTCGTTGGCAGCAGCCAGATCAATGTTGGAAATACGGGAACCGGCATCGGCGGAGTTGACGATGGGCTTGCCGTTGGTGCGGTTGTAAACCTTGATACCGGCCTCGATAGCCCGCTTGTTGGCGGTGTCCAGTGCCAGAGGAACATTGTTGAAGTTCTCCTGCAGCAGCTTGACAGCCCACATCATGCGCTCGGGACCGTCCTTCTCAGCAGGTCCGATGTTGACGTCCAGATAGGTGGCGCCGGCAGCGATCTGCTCGGCAGCACGCTTCAGGATAGGCTCGGGGTCACGCTCGTCCATAGCCTTGCGGACAGAGGGCGCAATGCAGTGGATACGCTCGCCGATGGTGACGAAGGTCTGGGATTCGGGGTTGTAGCCCTTGTACTTGACGCCCATGTCCACGACCTTGATCTCGGGAACCTTGGTAGCCAGCAGCTCGTCGAAGGACAGCTCCTTGACTTCCACGGTGGTGGCAGCCTTGGCGGCGTTCTCGGCGGCGGCAGCCTTCGCGGCGGCCTCGTATTCCTTGTCCTTCATGTACTTGGGCAGCTGAACCGCCTCGGTGGGGCCGACAACGACGTTCCAGCCGGGCAGCTTCTCCTGAATTTCACCCTTCATAACGGCGACCTTGCCGGGGATAATCAGGGTGCGGTTCTTGATCTTGTTCTCGATGTCCAGGGTCTCGAAGGTCTTCTTGACGGTGGAGGAGGAGAACTTACCGGCGGCCCACGCGGTCAGAACGGACATGCCGGAAGCGTCGGTGATGATCAGGTTCACGGGCTGGTTGGAACGCTCCAGTTCGCCGGAAACCAGGAAGTAGGTCAGAGCGAAGTCCACGGTCAGGGCGCAGGGGCTGTTCTCGTCGGCGCCGTTCAGCGGATAGATCTTGCTCTCCACCTTCATGGGCTTCTGAGGATCGGTGAAGATGTTCTGACGCAGGCCGTACAGAGGCAGCGCCTGCGCATAGGTCATGTGCTCCATGACGATGATGGAGCCGTACTTCTCGGTGAACATGGAAGCGTAGGCGGTCTGCAGATGGTCATCGCCGCTGGCGATGCGGCCTACGTTGACGATGGAGGGATAGCCGAAGCTGCGGTCGCCATCCTTGATGGCGGTGCGGCGCACCAGAACGGCGTTGGCCAGGGTCTCCTTGGCGGTCTTGCCGGTGACATCCAGCACCAGATTCTTGTTGCCGGCGGCTTCCAGCTTCTTCACGGTGTCGTACAGGTCGGAGATGGTGTCGGCGTGAACGCCCAGAACAACACCGGCCTCCTTGGCGACAGCGTTCATAGCCTCGTAGTTGTCAGGGGTAGCGCCGTCGAGAATGACGTTCTTGCCCGCGACTGCCAGAGCAGCCTTGGCGCACTCCACATCCCAGCACTCCAGGATCAGGTCACGGCCGGTAGCAGCGGCCTTCTTGACCAGCTCCGCATAGACAGCGGGATCGGACTGCTTGTTGGCGACGAAAACGAACTCAACGTACATTCTCTCGCCGATACGCTCGTAGTCAACCTTCTGCAGGTCGGCCAGCTTCTTGTCGGCTTCCTCGGCGGACATGCAGGTGCAGACGGAAACTGCGTACAGGTTCTTGTTGACCAGAGTCTTCTCGTGACGGAAGAGGACAGTCTCGCCGCCCAGCTTGTGATCGCCGACGGTGATGGTCTTCATGGGAGGCGCGGTCTGCTCGTTGAGCATCGCCTTCGCGTCGTCAGAGAAGTAGGGGCACTTGTCGATGGACACAGCACCCTGCGCCACCTTCATGCAGAATGCCATACAGGTGGGGCTGCCGCACTCCTTACAGTTCTTCTTAGGAGACAGCTTAAAAATGTCAAGACCTTTCAAAGCCATTGTATGTATCCTCCTTCCGATTACACGAGATCCGTGATGAACTTCTTGATGGTGGCAACGGCTGCGGGATGACGCATGATGACAGCGTCAGCGCCGCCGGTCAGGTTGGCAGCGGCGGTGGAGACTTCCATCCCGATCGCGCGCTCTTCCCGGCTGCCCCATTCGGGCTCATCTTCTTCGGAAGCGGTGGATTCCTTCACGGCCCAGGCGTCGGGAGACACGGGGGACATGATGGGCATCTGCAGGTCGGCATCGGACTGCGCCAGAGCGGCCAGACGGACACGGTCCAGGGTGGAGGCCACGTACTCGAAGCCGTAGCCCACGGCGGCGGTGCCGATATTCATGACGATGTTCTCAGGGTTGATGGAGAGGCCCTTGAGCATGATGTTCAGCTGCTTGGCGAGGTTGATGTCGTCGGCGGTCTCAGCGCCCACCTTCTGGCCGTAAGCCAGAGCGACGGAAGCACCGACGGTCTTGTAGTCCTCGTTCCGGGCGGACAGAACCAGAATGTTCTTGCCCTGCAGCGCCTCAGCGATCTTGCTGAACAGCTCGCCGTCCTTCTCGATGTTCTTGCAGCCCATGACCACGATGGGCATGGTGGTCGCCTCGGCGACAGCCTTGGCGTCGGCCACACAGTCGGCAACGGAGCGGTTGGCGCCGTTGGGATCTGCGGACTCGAAGTGCAGGCACAGGAAATCCGCGCCGGGCATGGTCTCTGCCTTCTTCGCAAAATCGACCATAGTGGTGCAGCCGGCGTAGAACTCCTTCAGAGCAGGAGCATCCCACTGTGTTGCCAGATCGGAAATTTCAATACCGATCTTGGGCGCGTGTTCGATGGCAGCATCGAAGGTGTAAAACGGCATCACGTTCTGACCGCCGATGACGATTGCCTTGTCACCGGTGCCCAGCGTCACGGCATTGATCTTGCCGCTGAAGGGTGCCGTTTTAGGAGTGAAAGCCATAATTTGTAATCCCCCTTGATATATTTTCCACACGCAGGGCGGAAACCGCCCGGCGCAATTATGGATGTGTTTCTGCCGCGGAATGCCGCCCGGCATCCTGCGGGTTTACCGGCTCACAGGCCGATAGACTGCATAATTCCCCGCAGCGCGACCTTCATGGGGTCGCTGTCCGGGAGCTTCGCGGACGGATTGCCGTCGCAGTCGCAGCGGTAAACCGCCTCGTCGTGAGGCAGAACGCCGAAGAGCTTGAGACCGTGCTTTTCGATCTCGGCGCGGACGCCGTCGTCCAGCTTTCCGTCCGGCGCGCGGTTGATGATCAGACCCATCTGTCCGGGGTTTAAGCCCATCTCGTCGATCATTTCGGCGATTCTCGCCACGGCCTGAACGCCCCGGCGGGAGCAGTCGGAAATCAGAAGCATGGTGTCCACGTGGGGAAGCGTCCCCCGGGCGATATGCTCCAGCCCCGCCTCGTTGTCCATGACCACGTAGGAATAGTTGGGCAGATACTTGCCAAGCTGAGATTGCAGCACGCCGTTGACATAGCAGTAGCAGCCCTTGCCCTGGGTGCGTCCCATGACCAGCATGTCGAAATCGTCGTCCTCGATCAGGGCGTCGCCGAACTTCATTTCCGCGTAGTCCGCCTTGGTCATGCCCTTGGGAATGGTGCCTTTCAGCTCTGCCTGTGCCATTTCCTCCCGGATCTGGCCGAGAGAGGTCTCCACCTCCACGCCCAGAACTTCGTTCAGGTTGGAATTGGCGTCGGCGTCCACCACAAGGACGGGGCCGCGCTTCTTTGCGCACAGGTAGTCGATAATCATGCCGCAGGTAGTGGTTTTGCCCACGCCGCCCTTTCCGGCAACGGCAATGGTATGAGGTGCCATAGTCTGGTTCTCCTTAAAAGTGATTTTGCGTAACGCAGGTTCGGAGCGCAGCCCCTCCCGCGTTTTCTCCCTTCCGGCGAAAGCGGAAAAGGAGCGGCCGACAGGTCGGAATTTCGTCCATACAGGCCGCGTCACCACGCGCACTCATGGCTCGGGAGCCATTTTTGACTGCGGATGGTGACTTTGCCCTACGGGCGCACTTCGCCCATATCGGTACTAACTTATCGTATCACATATGCCATCTAAATTCAACCCATAATTTGCGAATTTTTTCAGAAAACTTGCCCAACTCTCATTTATCCGACGGCTGCAAGTGGATATTTTTGTCACACCGGCGTGAACACGTACTTCTGGATCAGCCCGTCCACCACCGCGTGGATGGTCACGCTGCCGCCCGCGCCTTTTTCCGTGGAAAATTCCACGGTTTTCCCCTTCAGGCGGCCCCGCAGATATTCCTCCGGGTCGTCGCATTCCACATCCTCAAAGAACACGTCCCGCATCTGGTTGTTGCGGCAAAGGTTCTTGATCTCGTAAACCAGCTCATATTCTGCCATAAGCGCTTCTCCTTACAAATCACGGCTCTGCCCGGCATTTTGCCGGGCTGTCCTTTTTCCCTAATATAGCACATCTGATGCTTTTCCTCAACCGGGATTCCCTTTTCCGACAAAAAAAGGTTGCTTTTTTCCGGCGGCTCTGCTATAATGCACCTGTACGCAGGATTCGTACATCGGTAGTACAACAGCTTCCCAAGCTGTGAAGGCGGGTTCGACTCCCGTATCCTGCTCCAAAATAGCAGCACGCCCCGCCTTGATTGGCGGGGCGTGCTGCTTTATTTATTGTACATAGCTTGCAGAACTCCGACACGCTTAGGGCAACACCGCAATAGGGATACGGTTCCCTTACTTGCGGAAAGGAACCGAGCTTCCGGATTGTGACATATCCTCTCGCGAAAAAGATACTGTCAAATTACAGAGAAATTGAGGCGCCTTGTGTAAAAGGGTGGGGAATATTGCTTGTTACAGGGTATTGACGAATCCGGTAAAATACACTATACTAGTCTTAAAAGATATCACTGCTCTTAAAAGATATCACTGCTTTGGTAAAACTGCTCATTCCCGGCTTTCCCTTTCGCAGTTTTCAGTAGCTGACACTGCGGGTGAGCCTTTTCTCTTCTCTAAATCCGGGCATTTCCGATACGTCCTCCAGAATCTCCTGCGCAGAAGCGCACGGATGGCAGAAATGCTTCGTCTTATTTCCGGAGTTGGGGAATAATTAACAAAAATAAAGCTGAAAATTCGTTAATTCTGACACACAATATTCGACGTTCAATGGTTGCATTTACGTGTTAAACGTGACATCATCTGTATTAAGAGGTTGGAAACGATTCCAATTCCCGTATATCACCGGGAATCAGGTCTTTTAGCTACATTGTGGGAATGACGGGCAGGAAAATGACCGCTGCTTTTTTCTGCTTTCAGCCGTAAGCGCAGATTGGAGGGAAGTCGGATGACGGATAAGGAACTGAGACGGTTAAGCCGGAGCGAGCTGCTGGAAATGCTGATTGCGCAGACGGAAGAAAACCGTCAATTGAAAATCAGGCTGGAGCGTGCGGAGGCGCAGCTCCGGGATCGCAGAATAGCGGTTGAAAAAGCCGGTTCCCTTGCGGAGGCGGCGCTGCAGCTGAACCGTGTATTTGAGGCCGCGGACAAAGCCGCGCAGCAATATCTGGAAAACGTGCGTCTTATGTCGGAAAAGGGAAGCGGAGAGTTATGAAGTCGAAATCGTGGAAATCTCCCGAGCCTCCGACTCTGGAACAGCTGGAGGCGGAGCTTGGCAGAGAAAAATACAAGCGGCGGTATAAACGCGTTCTTCGCAGCACCGTCTATACGCTTGTGGTTGTTGCGGCTGTAGCCGTGCTGGTTGCTACCATCTGGATGCCCGTGCTGCAGATCTACGGGTCTTCCATGACGCCCACGCTGAAGGAGGGGGATATTGTCCTCTCCGTCAAGGGCTCGGGCTTTGAACCCGGCGACCTGGTGGCGTTCTACCTGGGAAACAAGATTCTGGTGAAGCGCTGTATTGCCGGCCCCGGCCAATGGGTGGATATCGACGAAAACGGAAATGTATCCGTGGACGGAAGGCTGCTGGAGGAACCGTACCTGACGGAAAAAGCGCTTGGAGAATGTGACATTACGCTGCCTTATCAGGTGCCGGATAACCGTTACTTCTGTGTGGGCGATCACCGTTCCACCTCGGTGGATTCCCGCAGTACCGCGGTCGGCTGCATTTCCGATGAGCAAATCGTCGGAAGGATCGTATTCCGGGTCTGGCCTCTGCCGGACTTCGGCGCGTTGAGATAGGAAGGATGGTGAAGGGATATATGAAGTATGATGTTCTGCGGGGTGCGGAAAAATACACGAAGGTGCATAAGAGGAAGCGCCTCCGGCATCGGGTAGTGACCGTGCTTGCCGGTGTGGTGGTATTCTGTACCACCTATGCGCTGATTCTGCCGGCTATCACACTGGAAAAGCAATGTGACATCCCGGAGCACACCCACACGGACGCCTGCTATGCGCAGGTGACGTCGGTTGAGAAAAGGGTTCCCGTGTGCAGCGCGGAGGCGCTGGAAATTCATCGGCACACGGCGGACTGCTATGATGCCGATGGAAATCCGAGGTGCGGGTATGCCGATTTTGTGGTTCACAGCCATGATTCCCGCTGCTATGACGAAACCGGGAATCTCTGGTGTCCGCTTCCCGAGATTAAGGCACACCGGCACACTGCCGGTTGCTATGCCCTGCCGGAGGAACATACCCACGCGGAGGGCTGCTATACGTCGGTGCGGGGCAATCTGGTCTGCGGGGAGCATGTCCATACGGATGCCTGCTACACCGAGACCGCCGTGCTTGCCTGCGGCCTGGAAGAATCCGAGGAACACCGGCATGACGAGAGCTGCTATGAGACGTCCCGGGAACTGACCTGCGGCATCGACAGCGACCATAGTCATACCGATGCCTGCTATGAATGGGAGCAGGTTCTGAGCTGCGACCTGCCCACGGAGCCGGCGGAAGACGCTCAGCCGGTGCTGGTCTGCACGAAACCGGAGATCGTCCTCCACCGTCACACGCCCGACTGCTTTGACGCTGACGGCAAACTGATATGCGGACAGACCCAGATTCTGGAGCATCGGCACTCCGACGCCTGCTTTGAGACGGTGGCGGAGCCGGTGGACACCGGGACGCTGACCTGCACCGATACGACGCACGTGCATACCGCCCGGTGCTACGGCACCTGGGAGCTGGTCTGCGGACAGGAAGAACACACCCACAGCGAGGCTTGCAAGCCGGAAGAAACGGTATTCTGCGGCAAGGACGCCCATACCCACGGGGAAGCCTGCCGGGACGAGAACGGGGAACTGGTCTGCGGGACGGAGGAGCACACCCACAGTCTTGCCTGTTATGCAGACTCCGGCGCGGACGTGGAGACGGCGGAGCTATGGGAGCAGACCTTCGCGGGGGTGACGCTGACCGGGAATTGGCGGCAGGATACCATTGCCATCGCCGAAACCCAGCTGGGCTATACCGAGAGTACGAAAAACTACGTTGTCGCGGAGGACGGCGAAACGGTTAAGGGCTACACCCGCTATGGCGCGTGGTGCGAGGAGCCTTACGGCGACTGGAACGTCATGTTCCTGACCTTCTGCCTGCATTACGCCGGGGTGGAGGGCGTCCCGCCGGACAGAGACTGCGGCGGCTGGGTCACGTCCTGGGCGGACGCCTTTGAACCGGCACAGTCCCACACCCCGGCGGCTGGAGATCTGGTGCTCTTTGACCGGGACGGGGACGGCACGGCCGACCGGGCGGGTCTGGTGGCGCAGATCACGGATTCCGGCTTCGCCGCCATGGAAGGCGACGCGGAGGACGCGGTGCGTCTGCTGACCTATGGGGCGGACGACCCCGGGATCCTGGGCTATATCAACCTGCCGGAGGGGCCGAAGGAATTTACCCTGACGGCGCAGACCGAAAACGGCATCACCGTGACCATCACCGGCGAGAGTGCCTCCCTGCCCTATCCGGCAAGGGAAATCACGGTAACGGTGACCGAGGTGACGGACGGGGAGCGTCGGGCGATTCGCGATCAGATTTTGAGCGAAGAACAGGCCGAACCGGAGCGGAGCTACCTGCTGGACATCACCCTGTGGCACGGAGAGGAAGAGATCGAGCCAACCGGCTCCGTGACCGTGACCTTCAGCGGCATTGACACGGAGGGGCTTTACCCCAAGGTCTACCACATTGATACGAATGCCCAGACCGCCACGGACATGGAAACGAAAACCGGAGAAAACGGCGACGTGACGGTAGACACGGATCACTTCTCTCTCTATGATTTACGGCTTCTGACCTTCCAAGATCTGTCCGGCTATGTCGGGGATAAGTTCTCCGAGGGCGGCAACTTTAAGCTGACCGGCGATGCCTGGACGGCGGATAACGGCAGTAGCGCGAATTTGAGCATTTCGAAGGACACTACCATCGATTTGAACGGGCATACCCTGACGATCAGCAAGGCCAATCAGTACTTTGATGTGCACGAGGGTGCGAAGCTCACCATTATGGACTCGTCCGACAGTATTCAGGATACCGAATCTACGGTCACTGGAAACGTGTGCGGCAATAAGGCGACACTGGAAAATGATACCCTGACGTATTACATCACAGAATCCACGGCCAATGGCACCGGCACCACGGAAACACTGGTAAAGCATACCGTCCCCCTCACCGGCGCAGGAAAGATTCTGGGTCAGGCGGCTTCTGAACAGGTGATTCTGGTCAAGGGTGCATTGGAACTACAGAGCGGTGTACTCCAAAACACCGGCGGCAAACATATATTCACCGTGGACCGCGGAACGCTGGACATAAATGGCGGCTATATTGTGGGCGGCGGCAGTGACGGCACGCCCGGCGGCGGTATTTACGTTGACAACGGAACGGTGAATATCCAGGGCGGTGTCATTGCGGCCAACCGTGGCAGTTCCGGCGGCGGTATCTTCTTTCAAAACGGAACGCTGAACATCTCCGGCGGTGCAGTGACGGGCAACTGGGTCAACAGTGGCCATGACAACGGCGGCGGTATCTACGTCAACAGCGGAACGCTGAATCTGTCCGGCGAGGGCTATGTGACCAACAACTATAAGGCATGCGACTGCAACGACTGCCAGAACGATGTCAACAACACCCACGGCGGCGGCGGCATCGCTCTGGCGAACGGTTCCGTTATGAACATGACCGGCGGCTATGTCACCGGCAACTATTCCGGTCTGGCAGGCGGCGGCATTTACGCGGGCTTCTTTGGCCACAATGTCGGCTTTACCATGAGCGGCGGAACCATTGCCGGCAACTGCGCCGAACTGGGCGAGGGCGGCGGTCTTCGTATCGCCGGCGGCACCAACGGCGTGATTCAGGCAACGAACAAGGTATACATTACCAATAACATAACGAATTCCAACAATGACTGGGGCGGCGGCGGCATTTTCGTTCAGGAAAAAGGCAACCTGTCGATCGTCAACTCCCTGATCACAAACAACAGTGCGGGCGGCTTTGGCGGCGGCGTGGGCGCCTGTCCTACGGGTGAAACCCTGATCGTCAATCAAGACGGAGCGGCCATTTACGGGAACACGGCTTCCGGCACAAATATGTCCGGCGGCGGCAACAACAAAACCTATGATTCCACTTTGGCGCAAACGAGCGAGGTCTTTACGCGAAACGGCTACGCGGATTACTTCTGTGTCCGCGCAAGAGACGGCGCAAACGGCCCGATTTCCCTTGTCACCGGTCTGATGGCGGGCGGCGGCGCGGCGAACTGGACGGGAAGCTGCGACGAGCAGCCCGTCAGTATCGGCCCGAGCGGCTACGCGGCCGCGAAATATCTGTTCGGATTGGATGCGCACCCGGATGGTGCCGCCAAGAGTCAGGCAGTCAATGCCGCGAAGGTCATTATCACCGGCAACCATTCCAATATCCATGGCGGCGGTATTATGACCAACGGCGGTCTGATTCTGGGTGACCCGGGTGGAAAGGTTGTAACGGCCACGCCGGAGCTGGACATTACCGGTACCAAGGCTCTGCTCAAGGACGGCGTAAAGCAGAACGAGGGACTGAACTTCCAGTTTAAGTTAACGGACAGTGAGGGGAAGGAAGTCGGAACGGCAACATCCGATGCTGCTACCGGACAATTTTCGATTTCGCCCGACGTGCAGTATTCCCAGACCGGAACCCATACCTACACGCTCAGCGAGGTCAAGGGCGATCGAGCCGGTGTCACCTATGATACGAATGTACATACGATTCAGGTGACAGTTTCGGAGAAAACCGTTTCCCTTTTGGGTGTGGACTTCAAAAGCTACTATGTGTCCTCCGTTACGTTGGACGGCAGTGAAAGCGGCGGTTCCTCCGGCTCTGGCTCCGGGGGAGATTCCCAGACGGGTATCTTCAAGGTTCGCTATCAGAACACAAATAACTGGGCCAACGTGAACGTGTACGTTTGGGATGCTGCTGAAAAGAAAATAGTCGGTGACTGGCCCGGTAAACCCATGACAATGGATACGGATGGCACGTACTATTACGACCTTCCTGTTACCGGAACGGGTAATTACAATTATATTTTCAACAATAAAATTGGCGATTCTGGTACGCAAACAAAGGACATTACAAATGTCCCCTATGCACCGGGAAAAGAAGCGGTGTTCGGTGCTAATGGTGATGTAGTATCAAACACCGCTGCCACCGGCTCTTCGGGGTCGGGCGATGCGGTTGGGCATGGGAGCAATTCGGACGGGTCTTACACCCTGACCATCCCGGGAGACGCCTTTACCAACACCATGACGACCCAGCTGAATCTGCAAATCACGAAGACGGACAGTGCGGACGCTTCGAAGCTGCTGGAAGGCGCAAAGTTCACCCTGAAAGAACAGGGGACAGAGAACTCTATGGAGGTTACCACCGATAAAGACGGCATCGCGCTCTTTGAAGGCATCCGGCGCAATACCACCTACGATCTGCGTGAGACACAGGCGCCGTCAAATTACATGACGGCAGGACCCTGGATTCTGGAGGTCGGGAGCGACGGCGCGACGCTTTACCCGGCTACGGAGAAAGCGGGCGGAACGTTGGAAAAGGCCAGCAACACCGGAACGGCTTTGACCGTTACCACCGGCACCGACTCCAAGGTGTTGCAGCTTACCATTCAGGACACCCTTTGGGGCTACAAGCTTCCCGACACCGGCGGAGCCGGAACAACCTCTTATACCGCAGGCGGCCTGGCGCTGATCTTCGGCGCGGCGACCCTGTTGTATAGCCATTGCAGGCGTCGAAAGGAGGATGAGGCATCTTCCTGACACGCGGAAAGCCACCATTCCAATTCAAAATTACGATGAAAGAAGGAGCACAAAAAATGAAACACGCAAGAAAACTCGCCAGCCTCCTGCTGGCACTGGTCATGGTATTCGCCCTGGCCGTCACAGCCTTTGCCTCTGAAACAGTAACCCCCCCCACCACCGGCACCATTACCGTTGCGAATCCCGTTGCAAATCAGGAGTACAAAGCCTACAAGATTTTTGATGTGGTCTATGATGCGGCTAAGGAACACTATTCTTACACCATTGACAGCACCAGCGAATGGTTCAACACTGTCAGTGCCTATGCTACAGGGGCGCATGGCCTGACGCTGACCCAGGTCAACGGTGGTGATACTTATGTCGTTACTACCGGCAACGGCTTCAGCGCGCCCGACTTTGCCGTGGCGTTGAAGGCGGCTGTCGATGGTATGACCGGACTGCAACTGTCCGGAGACGCTAACTCTGTCTCTGTTTCCAACCTCGACCTGGGCTACTACTTCGTCGCCAGTTCCACCGGCGCACTGTGCAACCTGACCACCACCAACCCGACTGTCACCATCCACGATAAGAACGACATGCCCTTTGAGAAGACCGATAATAAGGTTAGCGCCGATGTGGGCGAGACGGTCAACTACACCATTACCGGCAAGGTACCCGATACCATGGGATTTGAAACCTATACTTACGAAATCGCCGATACCATGAGCGAGGGATTGACCTTTAACCGGAACAGCCTTGCGGTAAAGGTTGGAAGTGCTGATGTGACCGCTGACACCGACAAGTGCACGATCGCCTATGATGCTGAAACCGCTCCTAATACGTTCAAGGTGACCATTCTTGTCAAGAATTGCACTGTTGGCGATGCCATCACAGTTACTTATACGGCTACCGTCAATGAAAAGGCAATTGCGGTGGTCTCGAAGAACGAGGCAAAATTGACCTACAGCAACGATCCTACCGATTCGACCCATACGACCACCACGCCCGCGCAGAAGCAAGAGGTCTACAGCTCCAAGATCGTTATCGACAAGTTTGAGTCCGGCAGCAAAACCACCAAGCTGCCTAACGCGAAGTTTGTCCTGTACAAGGAAGTAACCACTGATGCTGGAACCTCTCTCGTGTACTACAAGTGGAATACCGATAAGAAGGTCGAATGGGTTGCAGACAAGAATGCTGCCACTGTCATGACAACCAACGCTCAGGGCGAAGCCACCTTCGGCGGCCTTGCCGACGGCACCTACCACCTGGTAGAAACCGAGGCTCCCGCCGGCTACAATCCGCTGACTGCGCCTGTTGAAGTTAAGGTAGCGGGCAGCAGCACGGATACCACGAAGCTTTCTGTTACCGCTGAGGTCGAAAACAAAACCGGCACGACCCTGCCCTCCACCGGTGGTATGGGTACTACCGTCTTCTATGTACTGGGCACTGTCCTGGTGCTGGGCGCGGTCGTCCTGCTGGTCACCAAGAAGCGCATGAGCGATGCCAATCGTTAATTCCTGAGAGTACACACCCTGTAATTCCGCTTTCTATACCTAAGTCCTGTGCCGGGGAGCGCCCCTCCCCGGCACACAGCCACAAGGAGAACCCTGTATGCGAAAACATCTATCCACCATTGTCCTGGTGATCCTATTGCTCATAGGGCTGTCCCTGTTGCTGTACCCCACCGTCAGCGACTACTGGAACTCCTTCCACCAGACCCGCGCCATCGCCACCTACGCCGAAAACGTGGCCGCTCTCGACAACGCCAGCTATGACGCCATCTGGGACGCCGCCCGGCAGTATAACCGGAACCTGTGTAGTCGCAGCAACAGCTTCCTCCTCTCCGAGGAGCAGAAGGCCGAATACGAAAGCCTGCTGGACATATCCGGTCAGGGGGTCATGGGCTATATCGAGATTCCCGAAATTGACGTGAGCCTGCCCATCTACCACGGCACGGAGGATCCCGTCCTACAGGTGGCCGTGGGCCATCTGGAATGGACCAGCCTGCCGGTAGGCGGGGAGAGTACCCACTGCGTCCTCTCCGGTCACCGGGGTCTGCCCAGCGCCAAGCTGTTCACCGACCTGGACAAGCTCCGGGAGGGGGATACCTTCCTCCTACGGGTGCTGGATGAGATTCTGACCTATGAGGTGGATCAAATCCTCATTGTGGAGCCGCAGGATACCGCCGCGCTGGAAATCGCGGAGGGGGAGGACTACTGCACCCTGGTGACCTGCACCCCCTACGGCATCAATACCCACCGGCTGCTGGTTCGCGGACACCGCATCGACAATATCGAGGAAGTCAAAACCGTGCGGGTCACCGCCGACGCCGTCCAGTTAGAGCCCATGCTGGTGGCGCCCGTCGTGGCGATCCCCATGCTGCTGATTCTGTTGATCCTTCTGCTGCTGCCCAGGCGCAGAAAGAAATAGGAGGTTTTTTCATGAGAAAGCATGTTATTTCCGGCCTGCTGGCGCTGCTTTTCCTGCTTGCTCTGCCCCTGTCCGCCGCCGCCCACGCGGTTCCGGATGAGAGCCGGAACGGCCATTGCAGCATCACCGTCTCCATGACCTACAAGGGAAAAGCCGTCCGCGGCGGCACGCTTGCCCTGTACAAGGTGGGCGACGTGGCGGAGGACGACGGCAACTACAGCTTCGTCCCCGTGGAAGAAATTCAGGCGGACATTCCCGAATTCGGCGACATCGAGTCCCCGGATCTGGCGGGGCGGCTGGCGGAGCTGAAAGGGAAGCTGACTCCCGTCACCTCCGATCCCGTGACCGTCGATAGAGACGGCAACGCGACCTTTTCCGACCTGACCTTCGGCCTGTATCTGGTGGTGCAGAAAACCGCCGCTCCCGGCTACGGGAAAACCGCTCCCTTCCTGGTGAGCGTGCCTTACCTCTACCGGGACGAATACCAATACGACGTGACCAGCCAGCCCAAGACCGATCTGGAGCGGGAGGTCAAGCCCACCGCGCCTTCCTCCCCCGGCGGCGGGAAGAAGCTTCCCCAGACCGGGCAGCTGTGGTGGCCGGTGCCGGTGCTGGCCTGTGCGGGGCTTGGCTGCATCGCCGTGGGTCTGTTCCGCCGCCGGGAGGCCAGGGATGAAGGCTAACCGGGGAACCGTCTGGATCAATGCGGGGCTGCTGCTGATTGCGGCGGCCCTGTTCCTTTCGGCTTACAATGAACGGGAGTCCCACGAAGCCCGGGACTCCGCCCGGCAGGTCATTGCCCAGCTGTGCGACGCGCTCCCCACGGAAGCGGGCGATGACGAAGCCGAACCCACGACCCTTCCGGAATCCCTGCCGGATGTCCAGCGGGAGATGCCGGTGAAGACCATCAACGGCCGGGACTACATCGGCGTGCTGAGCATTCCGTCGCTGGAGCTGGAGCTGCCGGTGATCAGCCAGTGGGACTATCCCGCATTGAAGGTTGCCCCCTGCCGGTATTCAGGCTCCTTGTATCAGGACAACCTGATCATCTGCGCCCACAACTATGCGTCCCATTTCGGAAAGCTGAAGGAGCTCCAACCCGGGGACACCGTCCTGTTTACGGATATGGATGAGCATGTGGTGACCTTCCAGGTGGTGGAGCGGGAGACGCTGAACCCCATGGACACGGAGGGGATGGAAGCAGGGGACTGGGATCTGACGCTGTTTACCTGCACCATCGGCGGACAGACCCGTGTGACGATCCGGCTAGAACGGGTGGAAGTATTCCGGAACCCCGAACAGGAAGACACCGTCCAATCCGAAAAATAAACGCACAATCCGGCAAGAGACGGAGGTAGGAACCGTGAAAAGGGTGTTTGCATGGCTGACCGTCTGCCTGCTGGCCGGGTGCCTGGCCGGATGCGGCGGGGAGAAGCGGGTCGTCACTTCGGACACGCTGTATGTTCCGAGGATTGAGGGCATGACCGAAGCCTTTATTCTGGGCATGGACGCCTCCATCGTGCCGTCGCTGGAGGCGGGCGGCGTCCGGTACTATGATTTTGACGGTAGGGAGAAGGACGTTTTTGAGATCCTTTCCGAAAACGGGATCAACTACATCCGGGTTCGGGTGTGGGTGGATCCCTACGACGGCTCCGGCCGGGGCTACGGCGGCGGAAACTGCGACATCGGCACCGCCCTCGCCATCGGCAAGCGAGCCACCCGGTACGGCATGAAGCTTCTTGTCGATTTTCACTATTCCGATTTCTGGGCCGATCCCGGTAAGCAGATGGTTCCCAAGGCGTGGGTCGGTATGGAAATCGACGAAAAGGCCGATGCCCTGAACCGCTACACCACGGACTGCCTTCAGCAGCTGAAGGACGCCAAGGTGGACGTAGGCATGGTGCAGCTGGGCAATGAGACCAACGGCAGTCTCTGCGGGGAAACCACCTGGGGGAACATCTGCTATCTGATGGAGGCCGGCTCCCGAGCCGTCCGGGCAATTTTCCCGGAGGCACTGGTGGCCGTTCACTTCACGAATCCGGAGAACGCCGACGCCATGCGCTTCTACGCGAAAACGCTGGACGATTTCCGACTGGATTACGATGTATTCGCCACCTCCTACTACCCTTACTGGCATGGGACGCTGGAGAATCTCGCCGCCGTGCTCTCTCAGATTGCCGAAGCTTACGGCAAGAAGGTCATGGTAGCGGAAACCTCCTACGCCTACACCCCGGAGGACACGGATTTCTTCGGCAATACCATCGGCGAGGGCGGCAGCTATGCCAAACCCTATCCCCTTACCGTACAGGGACAGGCCGATGCCGTGGCGGACGTTGTCCGTACAATGGCAGAGGACACGACAAACGGCATCGGCGTCTTCTACTGGGAGGGCGCATGGATCAGCGCCGGAGGCGGCAGCCGGGCGGAAAACAGCCGGAAATGGGAGCAGTACGGCTCCGGCTGGGCCAGCTCCTACGCCGCCTCCTACGACCCGGAGGACGCGGGCAAATACTACGGCGGCAGCGCCGTGGACAATCAGGCGTTTTTTGACAGCACGGGGCGCGCGCTGGAATCCCTGAAGGTATTCTCCCTCCTCCGGACGGGAACCCACTGATACTATTTCCTGATTAAAATCTTAATTTTAATCAGGA
>ULXL01068322.1_pt1 | contig 21969 bp, 21 predicted proteins | sample 1961241 | NCBI WGS metagenome assembly ULXL01 (sample SAMEA4835837, study PRJEB28245) | human gut metagenome | biome: gut microbiome; material: fecal sample | place: Denmark | collected 2008
AGTTTTTAATCTGTATTTCTAGCTCGAATATGCAGCATAGATAAAGACAAAATTAGAAATAAAACCGATTTCAACAAGACAAGCCCCATATCCGCCTCGTAATATCGGCATGGCATGACCCAGATTGCTGGAGAAATCTTTTCAAATGCGTATATTTTTTCTGCCGCGACATAGCATCCGCTCATCAAAAAAATACACACCAACCCAGATAATGCTAGATTTCCTAAATAGCGGTATAACAGCAAAAGCCCAAGTGTCCATGCGGTGGTGTTGAGAAAAAAAACAACCGAAGATACAGGGTACATTATCTTGCCGGATTTTATCCATGTGGTGGTATATACAATTACCGTATAAAGGAAACAGATAGTCCCCAAATATTGGAGAACTAGTATAAAAAGGCTATTTCTTTTCTTTAGTCTAATAACTATAAAAGTTTTAATTTTTAAAAGGTCCGAAAACAGCCACCCGCTTAGAATAATCGGAAAACTCATCATTAAAAGCCATTGGCTGAGAATTCTAAAGTTAATGTCTCGAAATGGATCTGCTTTAATCCCATAAACAATAAATCCATTTTCCGTCGGCGAACAGATACAAAAAAGCGATATGGAACAACAGAAAATAATAAGGAGAATTCTCAACGCGCATTTACAATGCCAGATTTTCTGTCTTTTGGTCATAGCGACGGCTCCTTTTTATCGTCTAACAAGAGGAAAAAAAGAAGGCATAAAACAACGGAGAAAACAATCAGCGGGTATACGGTGCCTATTCGATAATATTCTGAATAATGCAAGGCGGGCATTGCGCAAGAAAACAACGACAACTTCTGTGGAACTGCAAATGCTCCATTCATATATGCGGTATATCCTATTGCATGGAGCAGGATAGAGAAAAGCCACCCAGCCCCATATCTTCCATATACGTTAACAAACATTGAAAAAGTAGCTAAAACAACAATGTACAAGCTGTTATATATGAAAGTAAATAATGCAGCCTTATAGGGAGTTAGCGTACCAACGAAGGAATCATACGGAAAAGAAATATGAAAGGATTCTATGGCCAATCGAGATTGTCCAATCGCAAGCTGTTTCATCGAGGCACTCCATGCATTAGCAAACGTTGTTTTACCAACTAGGAAAGATAACACAGAAGTTACTATTAGGACAAAGAAGGAATATATTATCACAGAAATGACAATATATATAATATTCCAAAGAAGCCATCTCGCGTAGCCTATTCGAATTATTTCAAAATAAAATGCCCCATTCTTTTTAGGAATGTCTGAAATAAAGAACATTGCCCCTAATAAAATGCCCGTAAAATAGATAGCCGTGGATCCTATAATTATATAGTTTTCAACAACCTGAATAGAGGCATTAATCGCATTTGCAAAGTTGATGTATCTAAAACAGTTTACCACACATAACAGCAGTCCAATAAACAAGCCAGCTAACGATTTCGAGTCAGTAAGTGTTGCTTTAAAGTATGAACTTGCAAACCATGTGAAAGCCTTATTTCCTGTAGTTTTCATACCAAGACCTTTCTCTTTATTCCCCAACAGGCTACCACGGAGCAGAAGAGGATACACAGACATTGGACTATTACAACAAAAGAGAATGAGGGAATCCCTCCATAATCCGCACGCAAAAGGTATACGGGATTTATCGGAAGTCCTTCTAAAAGGAACCACAGCACTTGATAGACGACAAACGGAGACAAAACTGTCACATACGGGTTCGTAACAAACACCGATATTGTTAACGCCGCAAGCGCCCAAACCGCGCCAAAAAGAAACGCCAGAAAAACCCTTCCTAAATAGTGAAATACTCCGCCACAAACATACAGGACGCCCATTTTCCCCCATATAGTACCTTGGAGAAATAACAAGCTTTCCACAGTTTCTGATTTACCTGCACCAATCACACATATGTTGATAGTTAAGATAATAATTGATGCCATAACAACCCCACCGCATGCAGCAACGGCAGCGCACCGGCACCGCGCATACCGTCGAATATCTATCCGACTAGAAATAAAAAATAAGTATTTCGTGGAATAGTCATGGCAAAAACTATCTGAAAATGGAAATGCGCAAAAAACAACGGCAAACGGAGTGAAATCACTAATTGCTAATGGAATTGAAAGCATCTCCATTGGAGTAAGGAATTGCCAGTGACTGTAGCGCATAAACAGCTGGCGAGAAAAAAACAAAAATCCTGCCAAAATTGAAAAATAAAACCTCCATGATGAAAAGGCCCTCATTAAATCCGCTTGAAATGGACAGAAATGATTTATTTTTTTTCTCATCAGGTGTCCTCCTCCAATGAATACACGTCTTTAAAAAATAAGGGAATTATTGTATAATAAACCATCTTCCGCTAGATAGCAGAATACTTCATCATATGGCACATTTTCTACATCAGTTCCGGTACATATCTCCCCATAAAAACAGTAGCCAGGAACTAATTCATATAAACCATCGTCTTTTTTCGTAAATACAAATTCAATAGATATCTTATTTATCGCCGCACTATACTCCGAAATATCAAAAAAAGAGTTCACAAACTGGTCTATAACAGTTTCTACAGGAATCAGTGATTCTAAATCACGCCGATCCACTTCTTCGAATGCAAAGCACCCTTGAAAATAAGTTATACCATCTTCAGAAACTGATGCATGAACACCTACATCGCAGCCGAAGCTGGTGCTGATACATACAGGGGTACCGTGATATAGCGGATATAAATGCACAGAATAATACCCTGTTTCATCATTAACAGCCGCCAAAACTTTATGTGGAAGAAACTCGAAATCTGAATATTTCAAAAAATATTGAGACGCTTCATCTGCGGCTATCTGTGCATCAAAAGAAATGTTGCCAGGACGAGTATCCGAAAAGCCTTGGTAACGAAATCGTAAAGTTTCTTCTAGATATCGGCCATCAACATTTGTTTCATAGTTCTCATATGTCGTGAGCAATCCGTCATCATACAGCCCGGCGCAAAGCTTTCCATCGGAATTTAATATCCAAACCCCAGATTCCACTATTTCGGTATAATACGATGGCGAGAAGAACAGATTGTTTTTCAAATCGCTTAAAATCGTGCTGGTAACATTGTTTTTCTTCAGTACAATCGCTTGTGGCATCTCTGATCCGTAGCGGACTACATCTGCATCAATTGATAGTGATACTCCATCTTTTTCTACATATTTAACGATGTGCCCATTCTCTATAATGGATTCTTCATCATTAGATTTGTGTGTAGATGCCTCATCAGGTGCTTTTATTCCGCAACCTGAAAAGAAGAGTAAAAGGCATACTGAAATCATAATTATATGGCCAATAGTCGAGTAAAATGACTTCATTGTGCAACAACCGCCTTTTGCAGTAATGGTATTCATCGTCAAGACCACCGGCAGAGCCGGTGGCTTGTACGAATCTTATACAGGCATATACCAGGCTGCATCTTAAGGTGTAGTAAGGTCTCCGCCGCTACTGTCAAATAGCAGTTACCTTTCATAAACAGAACACGTTTCGCTCGCTGGCACAGCCTGTACTTTTCTTTCTTTTGAATTCAAGTGGTCAGAGCACGGCTCTGACCACTTAAGGCGCTTACATGATCCAGTCCTGATTGTTGCCGCTAGCGAAAAGCTTAATAATATCAGCGTTATAACGCCCACTAGTTGTATATGTTCCGTAATAGTCGTTATCAATCCGTCCAGCTATATAGTAATATCGCCCACACACTGCACAACCGCTAAGGTAATCTTCCGTATCAATGAAGTGATTTGGGTTGTACCAGCCGGATGTTGTTGCCTGCGTATACCGAGAACCGTCCCAATAAACAAGATGGAGAAGCATACCATACCCCGGAGCATCTGTGTTGGCAAGTCCAATCGAGGCCGGATTAGTCTGAACGGTTTTTATATTGGACGAGCCCGTGTACACCTGCACAGTGGTTCCGGTGTTGCTTAATTGAAAATAGAAGTCTTCGGCAGCCGCAAATGCTGTAACAGACAACGCAACTGTGAGGATAACAATGAGCAGAATGGGAAAAAGGCGCTTTGCAGGTCGCAGAGTTCGCATATCATTCACTCCTTAATAATAATTAGTTTAAAATGATGGCTTAAAAAGTCACAGATTCGGATTCTCACCTCCCATGCCGCACATTATTCGATTTGAGCTCATATCGTTATATCGACCGGTCTGTATGGATACTATCAGCATTCACAAGCAAATAAAATAGCATCTGCGTGAAATGACATATTGTGAACATTTTTTGATATTTTTCAAAAGCGAACCCTTGAAACCAGCTTTCACTTTCACAAGTTCTCTATGAGCCCAAAAAGAGGATGACCGCGCGTCTCTTATTGTCTGTGACGTTCGATTTGAATAGGATGATCTATATATCTCGCATTATTTAGCCCCAAAATTGTCCCATAAAAAACTTGCTCCAGGAAATAAACATACGAGTTCAATATGCAACTACCGCACTATAGAAAACACCCCCTTGGGTGGGAAAAAATTCCTGCACCAAGGGGGTATTATAACAATGAAAATCAATGCCACATTAAAGAGAGAAACTAAAAGCAGACACTGCCGGATGAGCAGAAAGCATAATTTAAAAACTCTATCTTATAAAGGACTTGTTCTAGCATCTCGGTATCCTGCTTTGCATCAGTTCGTATTACATTTCGGCGGGAAGTGGATTATGCAATGAAACGTTTTTTCTGCCTCATCGTAATATAAAGTGGAAAATCCGCCGTATTGCTGGATGACCTTATTTACGCTTTTCAGTCCTAAGCCGTGGTGCTCCGTGTCTTTTTTCGTGGTTTTTAAGTTCCCGTTCCGATCCTTCGGCGGCTCTGAATCACACGAGTTGACGAGAGAAAGGATCACGCCCCCGACCGGGTTTTTCGCTACGGAAAGCTCTATGGTTTTTCCTGCGGAAAGGCACGCGGCCTCAAATGCGTTGGATAAAAGATTCCCGAACAGCGCCGTCAGGCTGTTGGGATCCAAAAACGAAACACAATCGGCGCGTACATCGCAGTGATACGCAACGCCGTTTTGCCGGCATTGCTCCGCATACCAGACAAGGATCGCGTTCAGCACCGAATTATCACACAGACGGACCTGGTTGGAAAGCTCGGGTTTCGCTTCAAAGCGATAAATGTAATCAATAAGTTCCTCGTTTTTATTTTCTCTGGCAAGGCCCTCTATGACGCGAAACTGATCCTTGATGTCATGGATCAGCACCCGCTGATTATCGTACTGCACCTGAAGCATATGATAGTAATTTACGTCGGCTTCCTCTTTTTGGAGCCGCAGCTGCAGCACCGTTCGATCGTCATATATTTTCTGGATCTGATCATTTACCGCCAGAACAACGATATTTACAAAGAGAAGAAGGAATACGCTGACCATCATCAAGGCTTCCGTGCGGCCGGTGAGCGGCACCGTTACCCCCACATACATGATCATGATGGAGATCACCATCGAGGCGGCGGGCAAAAGGCAGATCAGCAAAACGAAATACGGCTCCTCCTTCGCCTTCCTGCGGGAGCCATAAATTCTCGAAAATGCCAGAATAACCGAAAAATACAGTATTTTGCTTAAAACGCTGGTGACGATCTGCGCTATCAGATTATAGGTAAACGCTCCAAAATCCCCGAATATGGAGGACAATAACACCATAACGATCACTTCGGTCAGGATCATTATGAGCGTCATAAAGGCGGCGTGGAGAATGGCGGCGGTTTTCCCCGCTGTATAGCACAAAAGGATCAGGACAAGATTTCCGACAAAGAAAAGCAGGGCGTTTACAAAAAAGCTCCCCAACTGGAATGAGAGCCACAACAAAGAATATACGATGGTTAAAAGTGTTACCCGGACTTTTGCAGTCTTTTTCGGAGTAAAAAGAAACTTGAAATAAAGCCCGGCTGTGATCGCCTCCGCAATATATACAACGGCAGAGCATACTCTCTCCGGGCTCATCTTGTGCTCTCCATAAACATTAAGTACCGGTCCTTGAATTCATTATACTTGCGTTTGGCCAGATAGGCTTCTTTTATTGTCTCTCCGCATCTCAACTGGATGGAATCTTTGGAGAAAGACACCACATACTGCATATTAATGATAAAGCTTCTATATGGCATATAAAAACAGGGAAGCGTCAATTTCTCCTTCCATTTCTCCATACTTTCAATGGATTGGATCTTATCCGTTGGTGTGTAGATATATGTTTTTCTCGAATCGGTCTCTACGCATACGAACTGGTCGGCCGGAAGCGCGACAACGCCATCCTTGCTTGTCACGGGGATAACGTGGGTTTCCATGTTGTGAAGATAAACTGCGTCCTTCAGATTGCGAAACAGCCGACTTTTGTCTATCGGCTTGGAAAGATAACGAAACACCTGAAAGCGCATTGCTTCATCCAAATAGTCGGGAAACGAAGTTACAATAAATACTTTAATTTTAGGATTAAACTCTTTCAGGCGGGCGCCGACATGAATTCCGCTGCGGCCTGGCATTTCAACATCCAAGAAAGCTATATCTGCATAGCGTTCCTTTTGCAGGAGATCGTCTCCGCTGGTGTAGGCGGCCATTTCGGGCAAAAGCTTCCCCATTCCTTTAAAAAATTCCGTTACATATTTTTGTAATTGATCCAATATCTCCGGATTATCATCACAAAAAAGGATCCGCAAACGAATACCATCCCCTTTCTGTAAAGCAATTATTACTATACCACAAATCTCAAGACTTTAAAGGCACGTTTTGTCATAAATTGTATTTTCATTATTTTTACGAACATAAATCTGCACGATCTGATAAATCACTTCCAAATCCTCGGTCGCGCACATGTTCAGACTATCGGTTATTTCTTTGGGAATATTATTGGATCTGCCACTTCCGAGCAACAAATAATCTGGGGTAACACCCAACTGCGAGCATATTTTTACAAAAATATCAAGACTTGGCATACTCTTACCGCACTCTATACTCGAAAGATGGTTATTCGAAATGCCAATCGCTTCAGCAAAGTTATTTTGCCTTATCTTTAGCTGCTTACGCCTTCTGGCAATTCTTTTTCCCATTTCAATATTATTACACTCCATACTTGCATCACCCTGGCAAGCGTATCAATAAACAAATAACATGTTAACAAAATATAACGGAATTATTCTGTCACATATTGAATCGGCAAATTTATTTTCTTTATTTTTAAAAGAATAGTTCGCTGTCACTTCGATAATACTCGCATTTTCGCTGCAAATCTGCTTTTCTCTCTCGCCACATTACGTTTTATGTTTTTAATGTAGAAATTTGCTGGAATCCATATATACTGTTAGCTGTAAGCGATGATTCCAAATCGCAGGTACACAAAAACACTAATCCAAGGAGGAAAAAATGAAAAACGAAATGAGCAAAAAAGCCGCGTCCGCATGCGCCTCCGTTCTTCGCAAAACAATGTTCCTTTGTGCCAACAGCACGTCTTCTTGCGGTGTATATCAGGAGAAAGCGCCTAAGTCGCTGTCGAAAATGAGCATTGTTAAAAAGTAATGCGTAACTCGTCCGCATCCCTATAGGAAGTCGTGAAAAAGGGGGGCTGCTTTTCCAGATAGTGAAGCAGCCCCCTTTTGTATTGAGAAGCACCTGGAAAAAAACCTCCGCGGTTTTAGGACTATATAACATACCGGAAGGGAACTCGTTATGCTACATAAGCTCTCTACACACATTGCGCAGCAACTGCTAGCCAATGGAGTGATTTCTGACGATGATTTTGAACTATATGAGTTTTCGGCATTCTGCTTTCTTTTTAATTTAATTCCTCTTGGCCTATCTATTGCTATTGGTACAGCACTAAATATGTTTTGGAAAAGTATCCTTTTCATAATCCCATATGTATCAATCCGGACATTTAGTGGCGGTTTTCATTTTAAATCCGCAAAACTCTGTTTTCTTGTCACAAATATGATTCTATTTTTTTCGTTAATCATCACGAAAAAAATGATTTGTATCGGCCGATCTACAATCTTTTTGGCGCTGATATTGCTTGCCTCTCTGACAGTTTTTCTTTTAAGTCCAATAGATTCTGACGCCAGAAAGTTGACTTCTTCTGAAACTTCGGCCTTTAGACGGGTTGCTAGATATCTTGTAATTACCTTTTTAGCAATAGACCTCGTTCTTTATTATTTAGGTATTTTTTCTGCCGCGTACCCAATTGGCATGGGGATTGCGCTTACAGCTGCATTGCAGCTCCCGTGTTGTATCCGAGTAAGAAACTGATTTTTATCTGTCGTAAAACACGCAAAAGCAAATCAAAAGGAAACGAGTAGGCGCTCTATTGCACAGGGCTGCCTACTCGATTTTTACTAACAGCAAAATTGTATATGCAGAACACAAAACGCCTGAACTCGCATAGACGAGCAAAAAGCACTCTTTCAGCGAATTTGCTGAAAGGGTGCTTTTTGTTTATCTCGCGCTGGCAATGCTGGATCGCTGCATACCCGTAGCCTCCGATTGTTTTCTCACCAAAAACAATCGGAGGTACATACCATGCACAACAGGAAAAGCCTGTATTCGCAAAATAAGCGAAACAGCCGCGCCATTATCTACCCGGACGCTTTTGAGCAGGATCATCCGCTCACGCCCGAGCAGTTTTCGTCCGAAGAGGAGTTCCAGTTCTGGAAGACGTGGTCGGACGAGGATTACCACAACTGGGAGCTTGCGGATCATATTTACTCAGACCACACATCGCCCCTCACGGAATACTCTGCCACAGAACCGTCTCCTGAAGAAACGATTCTTGCCCGCCTTGACCGGCGGGAGAGCGTAATGTTCGCGCAAAGCTCCTTGCAGAAGATCCGCGGGATTGTAACAGAAAAGCAGTACCGCCGCATCCGGATGTACTGCAAGGGCATGACGTACCGGGAGATCGCGGAGGCAGAGGGCGTATCTGCCAAGAACGTTTTCAAGTCCGTCATGGCCGGGAAAAAGAAAATTTCAAAAATTTTGGAAAAAGGGGGTAACAAATGAGCGAAAAATCCGCGTTGGGTGAGAGGGTGATGTTCCCCTCACCGCACCTTGACAAGTTCATAGCCATTCACCAGACACATTCCCATGTGCCGCGAGAGCGAAGCCCGCCGGGTGACACGCCATGACCCTTTTTGGAGAGCGATACCGTCAGCCCGGAACTGCCGCACAGCCGCCGGCACGGCCATGACCGCGCATGGGGACAATGATACTTCCGCCCAGCCACAGATCACACAATGGGGGCGGCTCGGAGAGATCCTCGGAGGAGTGCAATTCTCATGGAGCAGCACGGCACGCTGCCGTCTGGTGACTTCCCTGTCCGGGGGTGTCGAGGACAAATACGGGCCTACATAAAAAGAGAAAGGAGGAATACCCATGTTCCCGATCTGTTTTTTCCACGGAGTGCCGCCGGACGGATACGCGAGCACACCCCACACTACGGCAAGGAGGAAAATACCCCTTTGAAGACACAATACAAAATCCTGGCTCTCGTCCTTGCGCTTTTCTGCCTTCTGAGTTTTCCCTGTCCCGCTGTTCTGGCGGCGGAGCCGGAGGACGGTGAATTTGCAGAAGATGCAGCATCATCTGTGGAAGAGGCGCAGGAAGAGGAAGGCGCAGAACAGCCGGAGCTAACGGTTCCCTTGGCCAAGGCTCCCATGCTGAAAGCCGCCGCAGCCACGGCGCTCATTACCTTCGACTATGTCTACGACTCTGCCGGGCAGTACGTTTACTACCAGCACCCCTTTTATTATAACGGCGGCCCGACCGGCGGCTACGGGGATATGCGTCTCAACGACTTTGCCAATGGGCAGGAGGCCTACTGCATTGAGCCCGGCATCATGCTCGCCCACGGCGATGTTCTCCGCTCGGACGTCATCGACGTATGGAACAGCTTTTCGTATGAGCAGCAGAATGCCATCAAGCTGGCGCTCCTCTGCGGCCGCGCCGGAAACAGCAGTCATCTCCCCGGCACACCCAGCTGCCAGCAGACCGCCACGCAGATGCTGATCTGGGAATTCATCACCGGAGCGCGGCAGCCGTCCTCTCCGTACACCAGAGGCAACGACAAAATATATACCTGTCTCGTATCCAATGGCCAAAACACGGAGATCGGGCAGATCTATGACACGATTCTCTCGTACATGCTGAGCTATATGACGCTGCCCAGCTTCATGACTGCCGTGAGCGGCAGCGCGCCGCAGGAGGAACTGTCCTACGACGGTAGCGCCTATTCTCTCACACTGACCGATACAAACAATGTCATCGGGAACTACTCGTTTACTGCGTCGGACACTGCCGTTTCCGCCGAAGTAACCGGAAACCGGCTGTTTCTTCGCTCCGCATCGCCGTTATCTGCTCCGGTCACCGTAGTAGCTACCCGGAACTCCGCGTATACGGCTGCCTCTACGTTCACGCCCTACGGCTCGACAACGCGGCAGGATATCGTTGTCGGCGTGGAAGCGGTTGGCGGCATGACAGGGTATCTTACCTTGGAAGCCAACCGCAAGGAGTTTCGTGTTGCCGTGACCAAAGAGGACGGCATTACCGGAACCGCGCAGGGCGACGGGACGCTTGCCGGGGCTGTCTACGGGCTCTATCACGGGGACACCCTGATCGAGACCTGCACCACGGATGCCAACGGCCAGTTTACCACCGGCTACTACGAAGCCGGAGTGGGATGGACAATTCGGGAGATCTCCCCCTCGCCCGGATACCTTTTGGATACGACGGTGTACTCTGTCCCTGCTGCGGCGGATCAGCTTCCCTCCATCAAGAACGACTTGACCCTGACCATGAAGGAAACCCCAATCCTTGGGCGGCTTTCGATTTCCAAGCTCGCCGTGAACAGCGCCGCAGGGACGGAAGTACCCGAAGCCGGGGCGAGCTTTGAAGTGTTTCTGAAATCTGCGGGCAGCTATGATGCGGCTGCGGAGTCCGAACGAGATATCCTCACCTGCGGGGAGAATGGAACGGCGCAGTCGAAGCTGCTGCCCTACGGCGTTTACATTGTCCGCCAGCTGTCCGGCTGGGAGGGTTATGCCCTTGATACCACCCGGCACGAAGTGAATATCTCCTCTGATGGGGAAACAGTTTCCATCCAGCTCCGAAACGAGATATTCAAAGGATCGCTGACCATCCGGAAGGTGGACAAGGACACCGAACAAGCTCTTCCCGGCGCACGGTTCCGGCTTCTGGACAATGCTGGGAATCCGTTCGCTGAGGGGACAACGGACGAAAGCGGCGTTCTGACTTTCGATAATCTCCCCTTCGGCGACTACTATCTCGAAGAGCTGGAAGCCCCGGACGGCTACAAGGCAGATACGACACCATATGTTTTCTCCGTGACTGCGGACGGACAGAAGATCGAGATTCGGCGCGAAAACACCCGTATCCCCGGCTCTGTAACCGTAGCCAAGACCGACAGCGGCGGTAACCCAATCCCCGGTGCCGCGTTCCGGCTTGAATACTCCGAGGACGGAGAGACATGGACGCCGGTATTCCATGCCGATGTTCCGGCAAAGGAGATCGGCGGCTGTACCTCGGAAGGCCTCAGCGACGGCATACTGATTACGGGAGACGATGGAATTGCCATTTTCGACGGCCTCCGGGCGGATAAAAACGTCCGTTATCGTATTACGGAAAATGCGACGGTCAACGGCTATGTGCTCCTGACGGAGCCGGTAGAGCTCGGAACGCTGCTCCGAGAAAATGAAGAGAGCCCGATTTACGACGTTTCCGTGACCGTCAGCAACTCCCCAACCTATCTTCTGCCCATGACCGGCGGAACCGGTCTTTGGCCTGTACTCACCACCGGCTTTGCCGCGGCGTGTATGGGCCTTTTTCTTATCGCTATTTCCAAAAATAAAAGAAGGGACTGTATGCAATGAAGAAAACCGGTAAGAAGCTCTTTTCCGTTATCATGGCAGTGTTGGTCGTGCTGACAACGACCGTATCCGCCTTTGCCCTGACGGTGAATGTATCCACGATCAATACCGACTGGACCGGCTCCTTTGATATTTACAAGTACGACATTACCAACGCCGAGAAGGACGGCGCGTGGGATTCCAGCTACGTCTCCACCGGTGTCCGCGATCCTGGCGTGGAGGATATTCTCGGCAGCGATACGAGAAAGAGCTCGCTGAACGCGAACGGAGAGGTTAACGGATACGCCATCAAGGGCGTTGAATTCACCTATCTGAAAGTCGCCGATATCCGCACCTATACCGAGGAAGAGAACGGCGCGTCACATGTGGAAGTTCTCTATGGGATTGCACAGAACGACGCTAATAACGCATTCCTGTCTGCCCTCGGCGTGAGCGCTGGAGACCGGTATGTACCGGCGGATTCGGAAGACGGAACTGTATATTTCTATCATTCCGACACCCTTATCAATGGTCTGAAAACCGCGTTGGCAAGCAACGCCATCACGGTGAAGAACGCTTTAGAGCGCTTCGTGCGCGAAAATGGCGGCACAGAAATACCGCTGACCGACAGCTACGGCCACACCTCCGCGAGCGACCTTCCGCTTGGGCTGTACCTCCTCGTTGAAACGAAAGTACCCGAAATGGTCACGGAAACCACCGCACCGTTTTTCCTCTCCCTGCCCATGACATCCGTAACCGGCAGCAACGCCGATGACGGCGGCGAGCGCTGGATCTACGATGTTACCGTGTACCCCAAGAACCTGACTGGCATTCCGACGCTGGAAAAGACCGTGCGCGAGGCTCTTTCGGATACCGGCAAAAGTGACAGCTTCGCCCATACTGCCACGGCCTCTGCCAATGACACGTTGGAATATCAGATCCTCTCGACGCTGCCGAGCATCACCTCCGAAGCCACCTATCTGACGGATTACTCTTTCGTGGATACCCTTGATGCTGGCCTCTCGTACTGCAAGAACGATGTGAAAATCGAATTCTTCCGCAGCAGCTCTTGCACCGAGGACGACCGGATCACCGTCTGGAACGAAGGCGACGGAAAGTTCTCCGTATCCTATAATGACACACCCGGCATAACCATCTCCATGACAGCGGCCGGTCTTGCGGAGATCAACGGCAGCTATGCTGTGTATACCAAGTCTGACATGATAAATTCCGGCTATTCCGACTGCACCGTGCGCATCACCTATTCGGCGAAGCTCAACCCCGATAAAAGCCTTGTCTGCGGCGACGATGGGAACAGCAACGACGTCGTGCTGGTATGGAAGCGTACCAACAGCAGCTTCTACGATACGCTCGTAGACGACTGCCATGTGTACAGCTACGGTCTTGACCTTACCAAGGAATTCAGCGACGGGCAGGGTGACTTCTCTAAGGTAGAGTTTCTTCTTTATAACGACAGCGACGGATACTTCGTTACGGCGGAACTAGATGAGAGCGAAGGTATCTACTATGTGACCGGTCACATACCCGGAAGAAACGATGCCACCCGATTCACTCCTACGGCAGACGGCTCCATCCTCGTGAAAGGGCTGGAGGATGACACTTACGTTGCTACCGAGATCCAGACAGCCAATGGCTACACGCTGCTGCGCGACGATATCCAGATCGTGATAGAGGCAACAGAGAGCGAGAATCTCTGCGATATCTACGTCACCGATGTGCTGGGCATTCTGCAGAACGATCCCCGGTATGCCGATGTGCCGGAAGGTCTCTATAAGAACATGCCGCAGAAGCATCTGGGACACTATCTTTTGACCGCTTCTGCCAAGATGGACAGCAACGACGTGACAATGGATGCCGACGGCGAATCGGCCGATGCCGTCGTGCCGCTGACCGTTGTCAATACCCGCGGCTTCAATCTGCCCCAGACCGGCGGCCGCGGAACATGGATGTATGGCGCTGCCGGTACCGTTCTGATGGTCGCCGCCGCGATCATTCTGGTGAGCGCCCGCAGAAAGAAGCTGGGGAAATAACCCCAGAGCATGGGAGAGGCGGAAACCAAAAGCCTCTCCCATACATATCTAAGATGATTCGATTGAGTTATTCGTTTTAAAGAAAAAGTTATTCGCTTTAAGACGCCTCAAAGCGAATAACTCATTACAGATAATATTCTCTATTGTACAGAAGATCAGGCACGGGAGGCCGCGTCCCCGGCGAGAACGTGGCGGTACATTTTCTCTACGGGAGGGCTCATGTTGACCGGCAGTAGGCGGATTTCAGGATGCTCATGCTGAAAGACAACAAAAAGCTGATGCGCGAAGCCCTGTCCCATCCATTCGAGGCCGTCAAAGTCCAGCGTGACCTCCTCAAAGCGATCCATGCGGTTGCAGAGGCGCTTTGCCTGCGAGCGTGACACCGGCGAGCTGTCATAAATGTTTTTTAACGGAATGCTTGTTTTTGTAAAGCCGCTGTCCGAATCGGCATACCGGTCAAAAATCTCGGCGGTCTCTTTGTTGGAGGTGTTCGAGAGGCTCATATATACGCTCGTTCCGGGAACCGAGAATTCTTCCAGATCGGCGAGAACGCTTTCCTCGTATTTGTCGATGCAGAACACCTTGCCGTCCGAGAAGATAATAAAATCATCCATCATGCGGGAGGAGAAGAAGATTCCCTCACCGGAATGGTTGGCGGAATCCGTCGTCAGCTTTCCCTTGAAAAGTTCGCATATGGCTTCCTCTGCCGTGGGAAAACCGAAGTGCTCCTGAAGCTTATGGAAGATTCCCACGCCGTTGTCGGAAATGATGACTGCGGTGTTGACCGGATCACGGTCGACCCGGATATGCACTTCCGAAGCGAGCGAATGATCCATGACATTGTTGATCATTTCCGTGAAAGCATAGGCCCAGATGCCCTGCACATTTTTGGGCTCATCCTGAATGATTGGTGCGAGGTATTTCTGATAGGCGTACAGATCGGAATCCAGATCGCCCTTGCTGCGCTCCAGACAGAATCTATATTGCTTGCGCACAAGCTCATACTGTCCGCGTTTAACGCGGCGAATGACGCCCTGCTCGATCAGCTCGGTGATGTAACTGTGTACGGTGTTCTGGTTGATGTCCATCGTTTCGGACACGGTTTTCGTAACGCGGGGGTCCTGCTGCGAAATCTTTTCCAGAATGTAGCGCAGGACAGCCTGCTTCTTTTCGTCCGTAAACTTCATACGATCGCATCCTTTCGTGGGAAAGTATAAAGAATTGTACCCGATCTGTCAACCGTTATTCGCCTTAAAGAAAAAGTTATTCGCTTTAATATTGCTTAAAACGAATAACTCAGAACAATATAACCCTAAAGTATGAGAAGGAGCATCCGATGAAATTTCAGAGAACGATCTATCTTATTTCCGGTGCAGCGTGTCTCTTCCTCGCTGCCGGGTTGATTCTCTATCCGATTCTGGGAAATGCGCTGGCGGAAAAGAACAAGAGCCTTGCAATGACCGAGTATTCCCGAGCTGTGGAAGAGATGACAGACACCCGTGTGGCGGAAATGCTTGCCGCGGCGGAGGCGTACAATGCCGCTCTATCCCCGATATCCGTTTCAGCGGACGGCGCATATTCTCTGACCGGTTTGACCGCAGCTCAGAAAGAATATGACGAGATTCTTGCCGTCAACGAAAGCGGCATTATGGGGCAGCTGGAGATTCCAGAACTGGACATCCGCCTTCCAATTTATCACGGCACGGACGGCAGTACGTTGGAGAAGGGCGTGGGGCATCTGCTGGGCTCATCCTTTCCTGTGGGCGGGAACGGGACGCACGCCGTTCTGACCGGTCATTCCGGTCTTTCCAGAGAGAAGATGCTGACGGATCTCGAAAAGATGGAGGTCGGAGACCGGTTTTTCCTGCATGTGCTGGATCGGACGCTGGCTTACGAAGTGCGTGACATTTTCACCGTTCTGCCAGACAACACCTCTCATCTCAGTATCCAGCAGGATGAAGACATGTGCACGCTCATCACCTGCACGCCGTAAGGCGTCAATACGCACCGTCTGCTGGTGCAAGGGCATCGTGTCTCCTATGAGCCGGAAGCCGTTTCAACGAAGATTACAGAAACAGCTGAAGAGAATAGCAGAGTTTCCAGCTGGCAGCAGCAGTACTTCGACGGCATATATTACGGCGTTATTCTGGCGGACACCGTAGTCCTTGTATGGGTCGTTGTACGGGAGACGCGCCGGGATCACCGGAGAAAGGAGGCGCTGAGCCGGTGAAAACGAAATCACTTGCCGTTGCGTTGATTCTTTTCCTCTTAGGGCTTTTGATTATTTTGATTCCTTCCTTCTCCGGGCACCGCCTGGAATCGCAGGCGGAACAAGCCGCGGAAAGATTTAATGAAACTGTCTTGGAAAACAAGAACGAAGAATCCCCGTCTTTCACGGAATTGGAAGACGGGGATTTGCCATATCCGGAGCTTTTCCGGGCAGCGCAGGCATATAACGAGGCGCTGTATCGTAACTGGCAGGTGGGCTTTACCAGCATTTCGGCGTATCAGGAACCCTCCTTACGTCTCTCGGATTACGGCATAGATGACGGGGTCTTCGGGACGGTATGCATCCCCAAGCTTGACGTAACGCTGCCCATTTATCTCGGCGCTTCGGAGGAGAATATGGCGAAGGGCGCGGCGCATCTTTCGCAGACGAGCCTGCCCATTGGCGGAGAAAATACAAACTGCGTTCTTGCCGGGCATTGCGGGTTTAACGGTGCGGATTATTTCCTCTATCTGTCCACGCTGACCGAGGGAGATGAGGTGATCCTGACGACCCTTTGGAGTGAAGATCATTACCGCGTGTCGGGCGTTGCCGTCATTGCTCCGAATGATATTGCCTCCGTTATGATACAGCCGGGGAGGGAGCTTCTGACGCTTCTCACCTGTCACCCCTATGCGTCCGGAGGAAAGTACCGCTTTTTAGCGATCTGCGAAAAAGGGATTGCGGAGGTCAATCCATGAAAGAAGAATTCCGCCGGGGCGATGTATTTATGGCAGAACTCCAATCCGAGCCGGGTTCGGTGGAGCACGGCCGCCGCCCGGTTGTCATTCTGCAGAATAACATTGGGAATCTCTACGCCCCTACGCTGATCGTCGCGCCGATCACGTCCCGGCCGAGGAAGCACGGCTGTCAGGCGACGCAGTATCCGGTGCCTCCAACGACGTTCCTGCGGGATGGGAGCATTGTCCTTTTGGAGCAGATCACGACGATAGATAAACGACAATGCCGGCAGTATCTCGGATCGTTTGACGCCCGGCAGATGGATGCCATCCGCCGCTGTATCGAAATCAGCATCGGGCAGGATGTGCCGGAAAGGTCAACCACACACCAGATTTAGCCCTGACGATTCAGAAAGATCAAAGATTCGGAAAAAAGCAAATATGCAAAAGGAAGGTGGTACGCGGATTCGCACCTTTGCGGAGAGCGGCAGAGATGAGTAATATGACAGAACAACAAAGCAACGTATTCGGAGCGCTAAAGCTCATTGAGCAGCTGTATCTGGACGGTCAGATTCCCGGCTACATCTTCCGGAATATTTTGAAGGACTGTGACGACGAAATCGATGCCGCCGGCTTTCGCTGCTATGCAAATGAGTCTTGTGCTTTTGATGAGGGGACAGTATGTACGGAATAAATTCCGATTTTCAAAAAAGGAATGTGGCAATTTATGCCCGTGTTTCCACGGAACACGAGGCGCAGCTCTCTGCGCTGGAAAACCAGATGGACTGGTATAAGCCTATTCTGTCAGCACGACCGGATTGGATGCTGACCAAGCAGTATGTGGATGAGGGAATCACCGGCACATCGGCAGAGAAGCGCCCGCGCTTTATGGAAATGATCCGAGACGCCAAGGCGCAGAAGTTTGACATGATCATCACCCGCGAGGTCTCCCGTTTTGCCCGTAATACCGTAGACACGCTGCAATTCACCCGACTGCTCCGGGATTACGGCGTTGAGGTGTTCTTCATCAACGACAACATCAAGACCTTTGACGGTGACGGGGAACTGCGGCTTACGATCATGGCGACGCTAGCGCAGGACGAGAGCCGGAAGACCTCCATCCGCGTCAAGGCCGGACAGCAGACCTCCATGAATAACGGCATTTACTACGGCAACGGCAACATCCTCGGATATGACCGCGTCGATAAGAACACCTTCGTCCTCAATCCTGAGCAAGCTAAAACGGTACGGATGATCTATGACTTGTACCTGAGCGGAATGGGCGTGACGAAGATCCAGTACGAGCTGGAAAAAGCAGGGAGGCTGACCGCTACCGGCAAGGAAAAGTGGTTTGCCTCGTACATCTCCCACATGCTCCGGAACTCGTTCTATTGTGGAATCATTACCTATCACAAGGAATACACTCCGGATTACCTGAAACAAAAGAAGATCAAAAACAACGGTGCGTTGGAATACACGCAGGTCAGGGGAACGCATACGCCGATTGTCACGGAGGAGGAATTTCATAGGGTTCAGGAAATCATGGCGCAGCGTACCATGAAGTCCGGTAAGGGGAAGCAAACGCGCCAAATCGGACACAAGCCGCATACGACCGTCTGGGGACGATTGATGATCTGCCAATGCGGGAAACGCTTTAATATTCACTTCCATAAGCAGCGCGGTGAGACCGGAACCGTTGATTATCAATGCTATACTTCCGTAAACCGGGGCAGCCAAAACCAGCGCAAACGCCGGGGACTCTCCACCGCAGACACCTGCGACACGCCCTTTTTCCCCGGCTGGAAGCTTGACATGATGGCGAGCCACCTGTTCAAGCGCTACATCCGCAATGCTGAGGAAACTTTGCAGCTGGCGTATTCCCTGCTGGAGCAGCACATCGGTGACAAGGAGGAAACGCCCGACAACAGCAATGTGATTCGCCGGAAGGAATACGAGATCGAACGGCTGGAAAAGAAGCTGACCAACCTTGTTGAAATGCGGGAGGATGGCGACATTGACAAGGACTACTTCCGGGAGCGCAAACGGGAGATCGAGGCAAAAATCCGCGCTCTGTCCCAGCGTATCAAGGAACTGGAGCCGCTGCCGCCGAAGGATGTAGCCGGAGAATATTCGGGCAGGCTGACAGAGCTCCGAAGGAAACTGGCAGAGTACACCGACTTTGACGAACTGGTCATACCTGAAAGCGTTGTCGAGGCGTTTATCCAGAAAATCTGGGTATCCAAGGACGAAATCCGCTGGTATCTGCGCACGAATGCGAGCGGTGCCGACGAGGACGCCGAACACATCCAGATCGGTGCCTTCACTCTAACGGCGGAGGAGGCAAAAGCATATCTTTACAGCTTCTCAACTAAGAGAAGGATATATAACTGGAAGGATCTGAACGTGACTGTCTGGATCTAAACGGGAAGGGAGAAGGCTTGTTGACCTTCTCCCTCTTTTGCGTGTATGCAATCAACGCCTCCTCTTCTAATCATTCTAATCACTTCCTGTTGACGGGAATAATCAGACTGATTAAAATATGAGCAGAACGAGGCTGAGGAGTGGCAGAAGGAAAATCTAAGAAAGTGCCTGGATTTGAACAGGAAGGAGATGCTTTTCACATCTTTTCTCTTTATGTGTACGCAGCCTATACGTTACGGAAAACATTAAATGCAGGGAGGGCTCATTTTGAAGAGAATGCTTGATTGGATTAAATCCCATAGAATTTTAGTTGCTTTTCTCGTTGTTCTTGTTTTCGCCCTCCCTCTTGTAGCGGTTCATCTCTTGTTTAAATGGCGTTCCGGTATACATTGGCTTGAGGCAGAATGGACAGCCGGAGATGTACTTGGATATATTGCTGGTTTTGAAGCACTTCTAGGAACCATAATCTTAGGCCTTGTCTCTGTGCACCAGAATGATGAGGCAAACGAGATAAACGATCGCCTAATGGAAATGCAAGAGGAGCAATGGAGATTTCAAATCAAAGAAAAAGCCGCACCTGTTGATATTACTCCAGTTGTTCTGGACGAGGAGCGGAATTACTATGTAGTAAATGATGATGACTATGCGGATGAATTCGATGTTGTAAATCAAAAGTACAAATATTTCTTCTTTATGAATGCTCATGGCATAGTGAAGAAAAAAGCCAAGTTATTTAACATGGTAATTGAGATAGAAAATATTTCAGATATTATTCTAACGGAGGTACATATCAATAGGCTTAGTGTCTACGACATCATTACCAATGCAAGTGGCGTAAGTTTGGAGAAGGCAAATATTTCGGAATATAATTATGCCAATGACTGTGACAAGATGGCCAGGTGCTTACTAAAACCCCATGAAAAGATGAAGGTATGTCTAAAAATTCTTATGGATGAATACCAAATGGAGAAGGAATCATTTCGTGTTAATTTCGATTTATCAACCATGTCAATTTACAATGTGATTTTCTCTACTAACGTGACGTTATTTAGAAACAATGTTGTTGATATAGTGGACAGAGTATATGTTATTATTGATCAATGTAATTTTCAAAATATGCTTGAATTAGATGAATCAAAATAACGCGATTGTGTATTTTTGGCATATAAACAGTGTCTGCACATATTATCCGCCTTATCCACATGCTTTCTCGCATTGAACAATGCGTCTCCTGCCATAAGAAAACACAAAAAGTTCTCCCATGTGTAAAAGGAATTGACTTTGCCGGAGGCAAAGGGCAGAGGATTTGCATGTATTAGTAGGGCAATGAGACAATCCCTAAGTCGGCCTTGCTGACAGCTTCTTTTGCGCAAGGGCCTTTTTGCGGTAAAAAGGCTACCAGCTTTCTTCCCTTTATGTGTGCAATTAACATGGCTGAGTTATACTATCGATCAGAATAAAATTCCTGAAAAAGCCGGGTTTATCGAGTCGATTTCGTGCGCTTTGCTAAGCGCGGGACAGGCTGCGATTCGCGATCAGCACTAAGCAGAGTTTCAGCGCTGCATAAAGCAAAGATAAACCAACAAACGGCCACATCACCCAAGCGGTGATGTGGCCGTTATTTTATGCTCCGAGAGAGACAAAAGGCCGGTTATCCTGTTGAAGCGACCCCAAAATGTTAGACAAATAAATTAAACGCGAATTGTTCAAACTGTCGAAAGGGCTTGCTGTCTTTATAATTATTCCGCGTCGAGGTCGGCGGCGGCGACGAGGTTCGAGCCGGTGTCCGCGATGTTCTCGCAGAGAATATCGCCGATGTGTACCGGCGCTTTGACCTCCAGCGCACGGACGGCGTCCATTACGGCAAATATCTTGCCCTTCGGCACGTCCGGCACGGTCTTCACCGCGATGACCGGGCGCACGCCGCCAAGAGCGCGCACGGTGCTCGTCACGGTGCGCACAGGCGCCGTGGCCTCGCTCTTCGCGTACTCCGCCCCGCGCGGGCAGGTGTTGCCCGTGACGGAAACGACCTGTCCGTTTTCCATTTCCACGTGGATGGCGCAGCCCATCGGGCAGCGGATGCATGTCAGATCCATGATTTACTCCTCCTCCACACAGAATACGACTTCCTGCGCGCTCTCGTCGAGAGCTTCGCGCGTGAGCGTGAACGACTCCATCTCGCCGGGCGCCATGATCTGCTTTTTGCGGTGGGAAATGCGCTCGCCGTCCACATAGCAGGAGAGATACTTGCCGTAATACGGATTCGCCACGCGGAAGCGGACGACGACGCTCTCGCCCATCGCGGCGGGACGGACGGTCTGCGGTACGGTGTAGCGCACGCCGTCGCGCCCGGTGAGCTTCACCACGCGCGCACTCTTCGGCGTGCCGCCGCGGACAAACTTCGCCGCGGCTCTTCCGGCGCGCGCGGCCTCTTCGGAGACGTAGTCCACGAGATCGTGGACGTGCAGCACATTGCCGCAGGCGAAAATGCCGGGCACGTTCGTTTCCAGCGATTCGTTCACCGCCGGGCCGCCGGTCACACGGTCGAGCGTCACCTCTGCGCCCTCGGAAAGCTCGTTCTCCGGCAGAAGGCCGACGGAGAGCAGAAGCGTGTCGCACGGGATATACTTCTCCGAGCCCGGCACCGGCTTGCGGT
>ULXL01041836.1_pt1 | contig 21947 bp, 20 predicted proteins | sample 1961241 | NCBI WGS metagenome assembly ULXL01 (sample SAMEA4835837, study PRJEB28245) | human gut metagenome | biome: gut microbiome; material: fecal sample | place: Denmark | collected 2008
TAATTAATAATCATCCAGGCTTTATTATTGCTGATTGGTGTGGTGATACAGCCTGTGAAGTTTCGTTAAAAGAAATAGGCGGTTTGAAATCTAGATGTATTTTAGAAGATGAAAAGCCGATTCATAAGTGTGTTGCTTGTGGTAAAGAGGCTAAGCATAGAGTCGTTTGGGGAATTCAATATTAAGATAGTAAAACTATAAGAAAGACCATAATTATATTGGCACTTATATTCAGTGAACTGAGGATAGTGAGAACTTAGTAATAATCCAATATAATTCCTACCTTTCTTGGTAAGACAGATAGTCTTCGGTGTTGTTGCATCGTTAAAAATAAGAGTTAAAGTAAGGATGGTACCGTGCTTCATAGCACTCCTTTAGGTATCATTCTTTTTTATTTTAGGAGGGAATAAAAATGAAATTAAAAAATAATTATTTTTTTACAAAAAGAGAAGATTCAAAAGATGAAGAAAGTGTTAGCGCTAATTTATTGGTTAGAGCAGGGATGATTAAAAAAGCTGGTAGCGGTATTTATTATTTTTTACCACTTGGGCTTAGGGTTATCAGAAAAATAGAGAAAATTGTTCGAGAAGAAATGAATAATATTGGTTCACAAGAATTAGTAATGCCACAATTATTACCAGAGGAGGTTTATATTGCTAGTGGAAGAAGAGAAAATTTTGGTAGTAGTATGTTTTCTTTGAAAGATAGGTTTGATAGAAGTTATGTCTTAGGGCCTACTCATGAGGAAATGTTTGTAGAAGTGGCAAGAGAAGTTATTAAGTCTCATAAAGATATGCCAATTAGTTTGTATCAAATGGCTAATAAGTATCGAGATGAACCTAGAAGTAGATATGGATTGATTCGCACACGCGAATTTATTATGAAAGATGCTTATACATTTGATAAAGATGAAGAAGGATTGGATAAGGCTTATCAATTGATGTTTAATGCTTATAAAAAAATTTTTGATAGAATTGGTCTTGATTATAAAATTGTTACAGCCAGTTGTGGTGTAATGGGTGGAACTTTGTCAGAGGAATTTCAAGCTGTATGTGATATTGGAGAAGATACTTTAGTATTGTGTGAGAGATGTGGGCATGCTACTAATATTGAAATTTGTGAGTGCGTACATCAGAAAAAGGAAGCAGAAGAGGCTTATGAAGATAAAAAATTATTACATACACCTAATGTTGGAACTATTAAGGATTTGGAAGATAATTATAATATAAAGCCTGAAAAGACGGTTAAGACATTAATTTATAAGGCTGATGGTAGGTTTGTTGCGGTAATGATTCGTGGAGATCACGAGGTTAATGAAGATAAGGTGGCAAGATTATTAGGTGCTAGGGAATTTGAAATGGCATCAATTGAAGAAGATGAAATGGTAACTGGAGCAAAAGTAGGCTTTGCTGGACCAATTGGTTTAGATATTGAAATTATTATGGATAATGAACTACTTAATATGCGTAATTTCTTGGTTGGGGCTAATAAAACAGATTATCATTATGTAGATGTTAATTTAAGGGATTTTAAATATGATATGGTAGCAGATATTAGAAATGTGACAGAAACGGATGTTTGCCCAAAGTGTGGAGGTAAATTAACTTTTAAGAAAGGAATTGAAGTCGGTAATACTTTTAAACTTGGAACAAAGTATTCCGAGGCTATGGATTTATATTTTGCTGATGAAGATAATAAATTGAAGCCTGTTGTTATGGGGTGCTATGGTATAGGGGTTGCTCGAATTCTGGCTGCATGTGTAGAACAAAGAAATGATCAGTTTGGGCTTATTTTACCAGAAGAAATAGCACCATATGAAGTTGCGATTGTTATTGCGAATACAAAAGATGAGGAACAAGTTAAACTAGCTAATAAAATATATGATAAGTTAACAAAAAAGGGAATAGAAGTGTTATTGGATGATCGTGATGAAAGGGCTGGTGTTAAGTTTAAAGATATGGATTTAATTGGAATACCAAAAAGAATTGTTGTTGGTAAGAAGGCAAATGATAAAATTGTAGAATATAAGTTACGAACAAGTGATAAAGTGGAAGAAATTTCTTATAGTGATTTAAAGGAGTTATTTTAAAAAAGTGCGTAAATCTTAGGTTTGCGTACTTTTTTGTCGTAAATATGTGACAATTATGTGAAATCACTACTTGTATTATGGAATTTTAAATATTATAATTAATAGTGTAAGATATCATAGAGTAGGATTTTACTTATTCGGTAAGGAGGTTAATATGAATGATAATGGACAAATAGCTATAAATGAAGCTGAACTTGATAAGAAGATGCTTGAAATTATTGATTGTAGTAATAAGATTAAAACTATTTTCAATAAAGCTGATGATGCGGTTGAAAAATTGAAAGCTTCATATCAATGTTCTGGTGCAACAGCATTATATAATCAATATAAGCAATTTAGTGATTATTATTCTGTTGTTGTTGATAATATTTTGAGTTATAATTCAGATTTAATGTCATTAAAGAAAAAGTATATTACTGCTTTAGGTGACTTATCAGATAAAATTAAGGCTGATGCTCATATGATTGAAGCAAATGGTGTTGAAGCCTATGTGGAAGAGAGGTAAGAAATTATGGATTTTAGTAGTGCAGATCATGGTGTCAATATAGTTGGAATGAACCAATATATTGAGGATCTTAACACAATTGTGTTAACTGAAGTAGCAACAACTTTAAGAAATACTGATGAAATAGTAAATGCAGTAAGAGCAGGATGGCATGGAGATGCGCCTGAACAGTTTATTATGAACTTAAATAAGGCAGCTGATAAAATGATAGAAGAATTGAAAAATATTCAACAAGCATTAGAAACGGAACTAAAAGGTGTTCAATCACAAATTATTGATATGGATGCTAATTTAGTTGAGGAAGAGTAGGAGGTAAAGCATGGGATATATTGATAAATTTGTTAGAAATGAAGCAGGACGTGCTTGGGATCAAGTCCAAAATTTTGCTGATAAAATTTCTTCTAGTCTTAGTAGAGTAAATGGATTTTTAGGTACATTTATGGAATCAGCTAAAAATGGAGAGACATTTGTTGGTTTACAATATTCTTCAATCGAAACAATTCGTGGTGCAATTAGAACTTATGTAACTAATGTACGTAATGTTGTAGATAAATTAAATTCTGAAGCTACAAATGACAATGCTGTTAAGGGTGAAACAGCAACAGCTGTTAAAGCTTATGTAAAGTCAGTATCTGATATGGCTGAAAAGTTTGTTTCTAGTTTATTGGCTTATAGTGATAAAATGTATGAATATGGTGAGTCTTATAAGAAAAATGATGCTACATTGGCTACAAACGTTTCAGATGAAGCTACATCTCTTAGTAGTAGTGCTGAAGAATATACAGAGAAATACTAAAATTATAAGTTATGAGTACTTTAGCTGAATTATATTCGAAAAGAACTAAATATAGGTCGTTAAGAGAGAATGTTATTAATGCAATTAACATTCTTTCGCGTGCCGATGTTGGTGACAGTTTATCGTCAATTTCATATTCACTAGAAAATAATTACGTTATTAATGAAGAGGTATGTTTAACTCAAAAGATTGATGAAATTTCAGAAAAAATAAATTCTGATATTGTAAACTTGAATGCTTGTTTGTCTTCTATTAATTCAAAAATATATAGTTTGAATTTGGAAATTGAAAGGAAGGAAGCAGAAGCAACTGCTTAGTAGGTGATAATGTGGCTGAAATAAAAGCAGATAGTGCTGATTTAATAAGTTGTGGAGAAACTATTATTGCATTAGCAAATGAATATGTTTCTGCAATCAATGCATTTTTTGATTCATATCAAAATTTAAATAAGACAGCTTGGGTTGGTGCTAGTGCAGATAAATATGTTTCTAAGTTACCAGCGGATAGAAAAGCAATGTTAAATTTTGGAGAATATTTAAAAATGTATGGTAAAGTTATTAAGAATGTCGGAGTTAACGTTGATCGAATTGTTGATAAGTGGGAGGTAAAGAGTCAAGATGTCTAAAGTTAATATAAATTTTGGGCCAATTGAATCTATTGGTATCCCAGCGATTGATAATGTAATTGGTCATGTTGGTGAGGCTGTAGTTGCTTTACAACAAACTGCCGTTCCAGGTGATTTTTATAGAAGAACAACACTTTTAAATACAATTTCGAGTTTGCAAGAGTCTGTTTCAAGTTTGAGTAATCTTAAAACATGGTTAGTAGAGAGTAATAAGAATTATAATAGTATGATTGATAAATTAGAATTGCAAGCTAATCAAATGCCTATAGATCAGGTAAAAAAAAGAAATACAATAATATAAAAAAACAACTTCAATTAGAATGAAGTTGTTTTATTTTTTATGTTGAGTAGAATTTGTAGTTGTTTTTTCTGAATTTATTTTGGTAGCAACATCACTTATTCTACTAAAGTTCGATGTTTTATAATCATCCTTAGCTGCTGCTATATAGTATTGCATATAGCCATTGAAATTGCTTAAATCGCAATTGTCTTTTACACTACCGTCTTCCATTTCTACTTGTAAGTTATAATCACTGTACATTGTAGTTACTTCTGTTGGATCTAGGTTACTACTTTGTGCAATAGCTGTTAAAATAGTATTTTGGGTTTGATCATACCAGGTAATAAAGTCTTTTGCATGTTCAAAAGATGAGGTTTGCGTGTATTCTAAATGGTTATATGTATCTAACTCCCAAGTTCGCATTAAATAAAAGGCAGTATTTAAATCTGTTATTTTTCCCTCATTAATGGCCTCTGTAAGATTTTCAAAGAAACTGATTGTTAAATGTTTGACGGCATCAGTTCTTATGTCCATTCTAATACCTGTTTTTTCTTCATCTGTGGGTTTATTGCCGGTTTTTGATTCATAGTATTCCCAAAAGTCTTTTGGGTCTGATTGGGTTATTTCTATTGAGTATATATAATTTAGAAAATCTTGTTTTTCATTTTCTGTTTCTAGTCCTAAATCTTGAAATGCTTCTTCTAATGTGGGATTAAAAACAGCATTTTCAAGAGAATTTTCCCTAGCGGTATTTTCATTAAAGTGGGCTAAGTTATAGGACTTAATATATGATATTTTCTTTTGATATGTTCCAGGTTCTATATTTAAATAATTTGCCATTCCAAGTTCGGCACTTCCTTCTAGTAGCCACGGACACCAAAGCGAGTCAACAGGAATTTTTTTATCACCACTAGGAGTGTTATACATTCTACAAAAGCCCGCTTCTATACCATTATCATTATTGTTATCGTTTGAACTATATTGAATTAAATGCATTATTTCGTGATCTATTACAGCCTCTAGGCCTCCTTCGTAATCCTGATTTGTTATTTCTTTTATTGTTTCGTTACTCTTTGTAGCTATAGGATTATATATGAATGTTAAGTCGGTTGAAATGTAGGCTGAGGAAGTTGTTCCAGTTCTTTTAAACATTGTTAGTCTCTCTAGGGTGTTAGCTAGTTCCTTTATATTTATTTCACTAGATTTATTGTTAACTACTTCAGCTATTTTTTCACATAGCATACTTATTTCGCTAGTACTTAAATCTTGATAAAAGGCGTTTAGGGTGTTTTTCCCGTTTTCAGTTACTGCACTATTATTTTTTTGTACTACCTGGATTAATTTACTTGTATCTAGTCTTCCATTAGTTAATAAGGATGTGTCTGTACTTTTATTTACTTGTGTATTATTGTACATATCTATTGCTTGGTCTAAACCATAATATTCGGACATTCTATAATTATTGCTTTGACTATTTAGTGACTCTAATATGTTCATATAATCATAATTGGATAGACTAATAGATACCTTGGGGGTTTCTTCGTCATAGGTGTTAAATTCATTATAGACAGTTGTTCCTATGTGATCGTTTATTACTTCATTATATGTAGTATTTTGATAATATGATGTTTGTTCTTTTGTTGGGTGCATTCCTTTATAGATATTTATTCCTAAGCTACCCATGGCAATTGTTGCGGTTGTTAAAAGGGTAATTCCTAGTATTTTTCCTGCCTTTTTAATTCTTTTTAAAACATGTTTTTCATTATTATAATTATATGTTTGTGCCATAATATTTCTCCTTATCCTATATAAGTTTACCATATTTTTAGAAAAGTAACAATTGTTACAATAAAAACAGTTACATATTTTGTAACTGTTTTTATAGAAGAATAAGAGTTGTGCCATTTCTGATATCTGTGTCGTAGAGAAGTTTATTTACCTCATATTTTTCACTTGTTTCTCTATTATATAGAGCTGTTTTTTCGCTTCCCTTATAGCAGCCTTCTGAAAATTCAGAAACAGTTTTATTTAGTAGGGTGATAATGTTTCCTATGCGTTTATTGATAGGAAGATATATATCAAAACTGGATTCAATTGTTGGAACTACTAGTTCAACTAAAACCTTATTTTTCATTATTATCACCATCTTCTCTATTATCTTTTTCTTTGACTACAATTTTTATTGGTGTAATTTTTTCATCGTCGATTATAAAGCCCATATCTTGGTAGTTTAAGTTGCGGGTGTCGGTATTTACTTGAGTTTTTATTAAGTTTTGATCACCAATGCCAGTTCCTAACCAAATACCTCTAGTTTGATTAATTATATCATTAAACCAAGTTTCAATAGTTAATTTTTGATAGTTTTTAGCATTATCTGCGATAATAACGATTGTATTTTCACTTTCCTTGGCAACCTTGAAAAACTTTTCATATAAAGGAATATTGGGCGTACTTAGTTTTTCTTTAAGTTTAGTAACTCCGTTAATTACATAAACACGTTTTATTTCTGATTGATTCTGTTGCATTTCTTGAATGAGAGCCAGTATTATTGCATCGAAGTTATCGATATAACATTCTACAGGGATCTTGGTGTTATCAAATGATTTCATAATGTCTAAGACTCTTACCTTTGTTTGTGGAATTCGCTTTAATATATGAAATAAGCTGTGGAAGAAACTGGCTTTATCTCCCATAAGTTCGGCAATTATAGGGGTAATTTTGTCTTTTGTGAAATCAAAGGTTGAATTAAATTTAGTATCAATATCAACACCAATAGGAACTTTTGTAAGATCTTTTATATCTTGATTTAAGTGTTCTACTGATACAAATTCTGGAAGAACAGGTACGCGAGTGGCGTGGGTCTTATAACTTTTTTGTAGGACTTGAACACCTTCACGAATAGTTTGAGTAACATTTGCGGGTTTAGTAATATAGGCTGTTTGAAATTCGTATTTTAAATCATCTATGCCTGAAATACCACGGCCCTTTATTTTTGCTGGAATTAATCCTTTTTCGCTTCCTAATAGAGTTCTGTAATCAGTATCGTTGGCCATTTGTAAGCATAACTTATTAGAAAAATATTCTGCAACTCTTGGTCTAAAACTGTTGGCGGCTCCGGTTGTTATTACAAAAGAGACTCCGCTTTTTAATGCATCACGATACATTGGTGTTAGCATTTCAGCAAAATTTCCCATTGTTTCTGTAAAAATCTCATAATTATTAATAACTATAGTAATTAGTGGTAATTTATGTCCGCTTTGTTCAATATATGTTTTATAACTTCCACCATAATCAACAAATAATTCTTTACGTTTATCCAACTCCTTGTCAATCATTACGAACATATTAATTATTTGTTCTTGATCTTCAACGGTGCAAACTTCTCCGACTTGTGGGGCTTTGGTAAAGACCTTTAATGTTTCGGCACCAAAATCAAGGATGTATAGGTTTAGTTCTTCAGGGGAATGATCCGCAATAGCGGAGTAAATCATGGTTGCTAATAGGTCTTCTTTACCACTATCGTTGGTTCCATATATTAAAGTATTATTGAATGATAAGTTTAATGTTAATAGACCTTGTAATTGAGCGGCTGGCTTATCATATTCTCCGATTATTGGATTAATAATATATGGTTCTGCTTGGTAATTATATTTTTGTTTTAAATTTCCTAAATATATTTCTCCAGGTATTTTGTCTAGCCATAATTTTTGAGGAACATAATTTTCTTCATCAGCTATTTGGGTAATATGCTTAACGATGTTAGTTAATTGATCTCCTTTTTCGGCCTTTTCTACTCTTTTCACTAATTCGGTAATTGTTCGTGTTACGTTACCAACATTATCAATAAATTTAATTGAGTCATCTACTTTTTTTATAACAGCATCACTAGGGATGTATTTAGCACCAGCCCAACCAGATTGACCAATATCAAAATATTCATCAAATCCAACTTGTAAATAGAAGCGGCCAGTTTCTTTAATGCTAGCAGCTTCAGGGCGTTTTAACATTTCCATACTGTCACTTCGGTCAGCTACTTTTAAGCAGACACGGAATTTAGTATTTGACCAAATTTGGTCATTAACAACACCAGATGGTTTTTGGGTTGCAAGAATTAGGTGTACACCTAAGGAACGTCCAATCCTGGCTGTGGAAATAAGTTCATTCATAAATTCTGGTTGTTGGGACTTAAGCTCAGCAAATTCATCACTGACAATAAATAGATGAGATATAGGTTTTTCTAAGACACCATCACGATAATAACGTTGATATTTGTAAATATCGATGGTACTTTCGCCGGTTACGCTTTTTGCATCATTAAACATCCGTTGACGGCGTTTTAGTTCGGAATTTATGGATACTAAGGTTCTATTCATTTCAGCGGTATCAAGATTTGTAATAGTTCCAACGACATGTGGAATTCTTTTTCCTGTTTCATGGTTGTCAAAAGCCATGGCTAAGCCTCCACCTTTATAGTCAATTAGTACAAATTGTACTTCATCGGGGTGGAAGTTTACGGCCATTGATAGTAAATAAGTTACAATAAATTCGGATTTACCAGAACCAGTTGATCCAGCAATTAATCCGTGAGGACCATGATATTTTTCGTGCAAATCTAGGGTGAATAAATCTCCGCTGGTATGAACACCAATAGGAACTGATAGTGATGTAATTGGGTCGTTAGTTTTCCATCTATTACGTATATTTAACTGTTCTAGTCTGGCAACGTTATACATTTCTAGGAATGACATACTTGTAGGTAAGGAAGATTCTTCATCGACATAAGAAATTGGAATATTAGCTAGTCGATTGACAACGGCTCGCATATTCATACCTGTTACTATTTCGGGAACAAAACGTAACTGATTGTTCAATTCTTTTTCAATGATACAACCTTCTTTATCTAGTAAGTCAATAAAAGCACTACATTCATTTGGAAGACTTTGTAATGAATCATCAATAATAGTTAACGAAAAACCTAGATTTGGTGTAGTTTCAATAATTTTTTTAATTATAGGGACATCTTTAATTGCTGTATAATCATTTGTGACAATAGCATAATAGCAATCAAAATTTTTATATTCGTTAGCCTTATCTACATCTTTACCAATGTTTTCATCATTATCTTCTTTTTTTTCTTTACCATAGAATTCTTTTTTTCTAGCCTGAAAGATGCCATCTAGGTGATTAGATATTTTTTTTATGTCTATTATATTATCGGCATAAAAACGTATTTGTTTGTCGTCACTAATACAATGTGGTGCAAACTTTATGTAACTAAAATCTAAATGTGTTTTATCATTTATAAACATGTAAACAATTTTTAGATCTTGGGCACTATGGTAAGCCATTAATTGTAAAAATATACCATTTAGAAAGTCTTGATTATAACTGGAATTACAGATAAAGGCATTTATATGGTGCTTGGCAAAGGAAAATGTAATTGGAACATTTTCTAATGTATGAGATTTAGAAGCGGCATCAATAGCTAGTTCTACTAAGTTGTCTTCATCTAATGTAAAGGTTTTTTGAGGAGCTGATATTTTTAATTTAGCAGGGCAGTTTCCTGTACCAACCTTTACGTTTAGAAAGTCAGAGTCTCTTATTTCGTGGTTCCAAATAGCAGTTTTACTTTTACTAAAAACAAGACTATAACATTCTGCTAAACCAATATTATTTGTTCTTAGTATTTGAGCTTGATTTAATAATTTTAAATTTATTTCTTCTTCTTTCTCTTTGACATAGGCTGTATATTTTGTTTGCCTTTTGACTTCTTTCTTTTTGGCCTGTTTCTTTTGGTATACAGTGGTAATTCTTGGCATTATTAGTCCACCAATTAACATACTTGCACACATTACTAGACCAGGAATGGAATCTTTTAATGTTTTTGTTCCACTTGTAATTCCATAAATAGTTGTGTAACCATTCATTACTGATGTTGATAACATAGTAATCATTGAACCTAAGGTTAACAAAAATGGTAGTTCTTCTTGTTCTTGTGATTGAGGTGGAGCGTCGATAGTTATTTCTTCTTCAACAAGACTTTGAGTTAAACGAGGTGTATGAAAGAAATAATCCCGATCTGTATATAATTCTATTGCCATTTCTTCATCACTGACAGGATCTGTTTTAGTATTGTCTTGGACATTAGTTTCGACATAAGCTGATAAATTAAAATTGTTGATGTATAATTTATCCTTAGGAGGTTGATTTATTTGAACAAAGTTTCCCATCCAAATGATTTTTAATCCATATAAGAATATAACGTCGCCCACTTTTAATTTTGTTTGTGTTAAACGTTTATCATTTAAATATGCATAATGGCCATCTTCATCTACTGCGGTAATAATATATTCACCGTTTTTTGTTGGATTAATAGAAATATGGTGTTGGGAAACATAAACATTTAAATAACTTATACTAACGTCATTGGCTGAACCAATGGTAATGGCTCCATTTTGGATTCCATATCTAGTTAAGTTTTCTTCGACACTTGGAAGACAGTATATTCCTATGACATCATTCTTGCCTTTTATTTGAATTGGTTGGTATTGATATTCTTCAAGAACAGCAGTATCTTGAATCATGTTACCACTAACTATATTAACACTACCGTTACTTTTTATAATCCACTGATTATTTTGGGCTTCAACACTAACTGTACGCTTAATTTTAGAATCAACGGGTAAATAATCAATTGCATATACTCCTGATACTTGTTCTGGGAGGTTAAATTTTGTTATTTTCTGTTTGTCTAATATAAAAACGCGCAAAGTAACCACTCCTATTCTTTCTACTATAATTTAGTATAGCATATTATTTATTAAAAGTCAGTTTTAATTTACAATAATCATCTAAGTTTTTTCTTCATTTAAAATTGTTGCAAATGCTATTTAATTATGTTAAAATAATGGTATTGTTATCGGAGGTGTGGTTAATGGAAACAGCACTTTTAATTATTTCTATTCTACTAATTGTAATAGTTCTTTTACAAAGTGGAAAGGCAGAAAGTGCAGCGCAAATTATTTCTGGTGGAAACTCAGATTTATTTACAAAGAGAAAAGAACGTGGATCTGAACTGTTTATAAGTAGACTTACTTTAGTTTTAGGATTAACTTTCTTTGTTATATGTTTAATTTCGATGTTTATTTAAAGGACGTTAAGTCCTTTTTCTTTTGTTAAAAGGGTCTAGTTATATTGAATAAAATAGAGTATAATGTTAGTGTAGGATGTGATCATATGAGAGACGATATAATTAATGTATTAAAAAATAGTGATAAGGCACTTGATATTTTTGAGTTACAGCATGCTTTGAATGTAGATAGTGTAGAAGATACGACTTTACTTATGGATGAACTTAGAAAATTGGAAAATGAAGTAATAATTTATCATTCTAATAAAGATAAGTATATGATGCTTGAAAATAGTCATTTGAGAAAAGGAACGATGCGAGCAAATAAAAAGGGATTTGGCTTTGTAGAAATTGAAAATATGGAAGAGGATGTTTACGTTTCTCAAGAAAATATGAATGGTGCTATTCATGATGATATTGTATTGGTTGAAATAACTAGTAAAATGAATTTAGATAGATTAGAGGGTAGAATTCTTAGAATTATTAAAAGACAAGTTGAAAGATATATTGGTGAAATTAATTTTGATAAAAAGGGAAAAGGCCATATTACTTTAGATGATCCAAAAATAAAACTTAATATTGAGATACCAAAAGATAAGGCAATGAATGCTGTTGATGGCCATAAGGTTGTTGTAGAACTTGGAAAAAAATTAAATGGTAATACTAAATATGAAGGAAAAATATTGGAAATTATTGGCCATAAGCATGATCCTGGAGTGGATATTTTATCTATTATTTATAAATATAATATTAATGTTGATTTTCCAGATGATGTAAAAGAAGAAGTTAAAAATATTCCTGCTGAAGTTAGTGAAGAAGAAATGGTAGGAAGACGCGATTTGCGTGATATGGAAATATTTACAATTGATGGAGATGATACCCGTGATATAGATGATGCTATATCTATTGAAAGACTCAATAATGGTAATTATAAATTGGGTGTACACATTGCGGATGTTAGTTATTATGTTAAAGAAGGTAGTCCTTTAGATAATGAAGCAATGGAGAGAGGTACTAGTGTTTATTTGGTGGATAGAGTTATTCCAATGTTACCACATGAATTGTCAAACGGGATTTGTTCTCTTAACCCTAATGTTGATAGATTAGCAATTAGTTGTGTAATGGAATTTGATGCTAGTGGACGACAAATTGATTATGAAATTTTTCAAAGTGTAATTTGCTCTAAGATTCAAATGACTTATAAGAAAGTTAATAGTATTTTGGAAAATAATATTGTTCCGGAGGGTTATGAAAGTTATGAAAAGTCATTAAGACTAATGGCTGAATTAGCATCTATTCTTCGAAAGGCTAAAACAAAGAGAGGGTATATTGATTTTGGCGTTGAGGAGGCAAAAATTTTAGTTGATGAAAACTGTAAACCAACGGACGTTATTTTAAGAGAACGTGGTATTGGCGAAAATTTAATTGAAGATTTTATGATTGCTGCTAATGAGTGTGTTGCATCACATATTTATTTTATGAATTTACCGTTTGTATATCGTGTACATGAGATTCCGAAAGAAGATAAAATTAGGAGTTTCTTGAGCTTTATTAGTAGTTTGGGGTATACTGTTAATGGTGATGTTAAAGATGTAAAACCCACAACTATGCAACGTATATTAGAGAGTTTGCGTGATAAACCGGAATTTAAAATTTTATCCAGTTTGTTGCTTAGAAGTATGCAAAAAGCTGTGTATAAGCCTGAAAATTTAGGACATTATGGCTTGGCTAGTCCTTGTTATACACACTTTACATCGCCAATTAGACGTTATCCTGATACAACTGTTCATAGATTGTTAAGAACATATTTATTTGATGGAAAAGCAGATATGGGGACAGTTCGTAAGTGGGAAGAAAAGCTTGTTTATATAACGGAACATTCTTCAGCGAGAGAAAGAGCTGCTGTTGATTGCGAAAGAGAAGTCGAAGATATGAAAATGGCTGAATATATGGAAAATCATATTGGTGAAGAATATGAGGGAATGGTTTCTTCAGTTACAAGTTTTGGGATGTTTGTAGAACTTGATAATTTAATTGAGGGATTAGTGCCATTAAGAGATATGAATGACTTTTTCCATTATGATGAAGAACATATGACACTTACTGGGGAACGAACTCATATTCAATATCGTATTGGAGATAGAGTTATTGTTAAAGTTATTAGAGCTTCTCGAGAAGAGAAAACTATTGACTTTGAGGTTGTTAAGAAGGTGTAGTAGTAAATGAAAAAGAAAATTAGAATAAAATGGAAGAACATTATTTTGGTTGGATTAGTTTTAGGATTATTAGTAACAGGTGGCTTCTATTTGTATTCTAATTTTTTTCTTTTGAGTGATACTGAGACTAAATCAATAAAGATTGAGAAGAAAAAGAAAGAGTATCAATTTAAGTTGTTTATGGTTGGAGATGCTTTAATTCATGAATCAGTTTATTATGATGCTAGACTTAGTAATGGTGGGTATGATTTTAAGCCTATGATTGAACTTATTAAACCAATTTCTAGTAGTTATGATTTAGCTTATTATAATCAGGAGACTATTTTAGGTGGTAAGGCGATTCCATATTCTAATTATCCAAGGTTTAATTCACCACAAGAGGTAGGAGATGCGATGATTGATGCTGGATTTGATTTGGTTTCTTTAGCAACTAATCATACGATGGATAAAGGAGAGACAGGGGTTATTGAATCTACAAAATATTGGAATAGCAAGGAACAAATAATAACAGCCGGATCGTGGTCATCACAAGAAGAACGTGATAAGGTGCGTATTTATGAAAAAAATGGTATTAAATATGCTTTCTTTTCGTATACAACCTGGACTAATGGGTTAAATCCACCAACAGGTAAAGAGTATTTAAACAATGTTTATTCTAATGAAAAGGCTAAAGCAGATATAGAAAAAGTAAGAGATAAAGTAGATGTTGTGATAGTGGCAATGCATTGGGGAACTGAATATTCATTGGGCGTGTCTGAGGATCAAACTAAAATAGCTAATTATTTATCGGAACTTGGTGTTGATTTAATAATTGGTGCTCATCCACATGTTGTTGAGCCAGTGGAGTATATTAACAATGGTAAAACTTTTGTAATTTATTCATTGGGAAATTTTATTTCTGGACAAATTGGGGTTGAAAAATTGACAGGATTGATGATGGAAGTTACAATAAAGAAGGTTGTTGATGTTGATGGAGATGTTACTGTTAGTATTGTTAATCCTAAAGCAGATTTAACTTATACGAGATATCATTTGAATTCTAGCAATAGAGACTTTAAGGTTTTCCCATATGCACAGTTAAATGAAACTATTTTACCAAATTATAGAAGTTATTATGAAAAATATAAAGGTATTGTTAGTTTGCGATATTCTGAACTTGAGTGGGGGATAGGAGCGTGATTTGATGGAAATAATTAATAGAAAAGTATATCATGATTACTTTGTAGATGATATTTATGAAGCAGGAATAGTTCTTACGGGAACAGAGATTAAATCAATTAGAAGTGGTAACTGTAATATAAAAGATTGTTATGGAATTATTAAAAACGGAGAGATTTTTTTACTTAATATGTTTGTAGGACAATATAAAGAGGGGAATATTTTTAATCATTCGGAAACAAGAAGTAGAAAGTTATTGTTACATAAAAAAGAAATAAAGAAACTTGATGAAGCTATAAAGTTAAAGGGAGTTACTTTAGTTCCAGTAAAGCTTTATTTTAAAAATAACAGATTGAAAGTTGCTTTAGGTGTTTGTCGTGGTAAGAAAGATTATGATAAGCGCGAATCTATAAAACAAAGGGATATAAAAAGAGAAGTTGCTAAGAGTTTAAAAAATTATTAACACTTTCTTTTGTTATAAAAAATGTTTTATTTGTACATAAATAAAAAGAAAAAGGACTTACATTAGTCCTTTTTATATTGTCTTTCAAAGTATTTATATAATTCTTCACAGGTTGTTTTGTCCATATCTTCTTTATCTTCGTAGGGATAGGGAATATTTAGAGATAAATATTTTTCACGTCCTAGTCTATGATAAGGTAAGAAGTCAACTCGTTGTATGTTATTGATCTTTTTTAAATAATTGACAAGACTGTCTATGTATTGGTGATTGTCCATTATTCCTGGAACTATGACTTGTCTAATCCATACTGGTTTCTTTTGTTTGTTGATTTCAGCTATAAATTTTTCAACTTCATCTATTTCTAAAGTAGTTATTTCTTTATAGCCTGTTTTAGTTGTATGTTTTATATCTAGTAAAACTAAATCAATATATTTTAATACTTCTGCATAATCTCCTAGTCCAACACCGGCAGTGTCTAAAGCAATATGAATATTTTCTTGTTTTAGGAGTTTAGCTGTTTCAATAATAAATTTACTTTGAAGAAGTGGCTCACCACCAGAAAATGTGACACCACCTTTATCTTTAAAGTATGTTTTATAACGTTTAATTTTGTCCACTAATTGTTGTGGGGTGTAATTGTTTTCTTTTTTTTGCCACATTTCTGGATTGTGACAGTATTTGCATCTTAGTTTACATCCGTTAAAGAATACGACTACTCTTATTCCTGGACCATCAACTAAACCAAATGATTCAATAGAGTCGATGCTCGCAAATATTTTATTTTGATTCATGGAATGTTCTTGAAATAACTTCTTCTTGTTGCTTTCTTGTTAATCTATTAAAGTGTACAGCATATCCTGATACACGGATTGTAAGTAGTGGATATTTTTCTGGATTTTCCATTGCATCAATTAGTGTTTCACGATTTAGAACATTTACATTTAAATGATGTGCTCCTTGAGCAAAATATCCATCCATTAAATCAACTAAGTTTATAATTTGTTCTTCTTTATTTGCTCCTAGTGTTGAAGGGACAATTGTGAAGGTATTAGATACACCATCTTTACAACATTCTCCATATGGTAATTTAGCTACAGAGTTAAGAGAAGCAATAGCGCCTGATTTATCTCTACCATGCATTGGATTTGCTCCTGGAGCGAATGGTACACCGGCTTTTCTTCCATCTGGTGTTGCTCCTGTTTTTGAACCATAGACAACATTTGAAGTAATAGTTAGTACAGACATTGTTGGTTCAGCATTTCGATATGTTTTGTGTTTCTTTAATTCTGATGATATTTTGTTTACGATTTCAATTGCAATGTCATCGGCTCTATCATCATCATTTCCGTATTGAGGATATTCACCTTCAATTTCAAAGTCAATTGCTAAACCTTCTTCATTACGGATTGGTTTAACTTTTGCATATTTGATTGCTGATAGGGAATCAGCGGCAACAGATAGTCCAGCTACACCATAAGCCATATATCTATGTACATTTGTGTCATGTAAAGCCATTTGTCCAGCTTCATAAGCATATTTATCATGCATATAGTGAATGATATTCATTGCCCCAGAGTAAATTTCAGCTACCTTTTCAAGGGCTTTAAAGTAAGCAGTTTTAACTTTATCGTAATCAAGATACTCGTCATCCATAATTTCAAATCCGTCAAGAACTTTATCTTTTTTAACTTCGTCTATACCGCCATTAATAGAATACAATAATGCTTTTGCTAGATTACATCTTGCTCCAAAGAATTGCATATCTTTACCAACTCTCATAGCAGAAACACAGCAAGCAATTGCATAATCTTCCCCATAGATTGGGCGCATTAAATCATCACTTTCATATTGAATAGCATCAGTATCAATAGACATTTTTGCACAATATTTTTTAAAACTTTCTGGTAATTTTTCGCTCCATAATACAGTCATATTTGGCTCTGGAGCAGGGTTTAGGTTAGTTAAAGTGTGAAGAATACGGTATGAACTTTTTGTAACCATATGGCGATTGTGAGAACTTACTCCACCAATGCTACATGTAACCCATGTTGGATCTCCTGAAAATAATTCATCGTAGTCAGGAGTTCTTAAATGTCTTGCTAAACGTAATTTGATTACAAATTGATCAATTAGTTCTTGTGCCTCTTCTTCAGTAATTATTCCGTTTTCTAAATCTCTATTTATATAGATATCAAAGAAAGCATCAACTCTACCTAAGCTCATAGCAGCTCCATTATTTTCCTTTATTGCTGCTAAGTAACCAAAATATGTCCATTGTATAGCTTCTTTAGCATTAGTGGCTGGTTTTGAAATATCAAAGCCATATGTAGCAGCCATTTTTTTAATTTCTTCTAAAGCTCTAATTTGAACAGAAACATCTTCTCTTAGTTGAATTAATTTGGCAGTCATTGGGCCAGTTAGATTTTCTAGATCTTTTTTCTTTTCAGCTTGTAAGAAATCAATACCATATAATGCGATACGTCTATAATCTCCAATAATTCTACCACGGCCATAGGCGTCAGGTAGACCTGTTAGTAAACCAACGTGACGAGCCTTTCTAATGTCGCTTGTATATGCATCAAAAACACCTTGATTGTGAGTTTTTCTAAACTCATTAAAATATTTATCTACCTCAGGATTTAATTTGTAATTATATGCTTCTAACTCTTGATAAACCATTCTTATTCCACCATAAGGATTTACTATTCTTTTTAGTGGTGCATCAGTTTGAAGCCCAACAATTACATTGTCTTCTTCACAAATGTAACCTTTATCAAAAGCATTAATCCCTGACATGTGATCTACGTCGATATCAAGAACGTGTTTTGCTAACTCTTCTTTTAATAATTCTTCACATTTGTCCCAAACTTTTTCAGTTTTTTTAGTTTTTGGAGCTAAAAATGATTCATCTCCATTGTATTGTTTATAGTTTTTTTGAATAAAATCACGGACATCAATTGTTTTTGTCCAGTTTCCTTCTTTAAAATTTTTCCATTGTTCCATATGATTCAACCTCCGATTATTAGTATACCATATTTGGCCTAATTTTACTAAAGATTTCTATGTATTAGACATATTTTTTTAAGTCTCTTTACATTGATAAATAATATTTGTTATGTTATAATCTTTTTATGGGGCTGACTTGGTTTCGACGGGAATATTTGAGCATAGATGGCAAGTCGATTGTCCACGTCACGGACACAAAAAAATAAACGTAAAAAATTTAAAAAATGCAGTAGCAAACATGTTTGGTGGACGCCAAGCTGTAGCTTTTGCCTAATAATATAATGGCCTGCGCTTTCTATTAATTTTTACTCGTGGATTTTTAGAGAGCTCAATTTAACGAGTTATAGCTATTAGTTGTCTAGCTAGTAGAAAGAATTTTTAGACTGGTATATTATCTTGGTCGTTAATTACTTGGATAATATATGAGAACAATTAGTTAACTAAGCTTGTAGAAGTTTATGTAGCTTTATTTTCGGACAGGAGTTCGATTCTCCTCAGCTCCACCATTTGAAATTAAATTCAAGTTTTTTGAATCAATATAAATCTACTTTCCGTTTTAGTTGAAGGTAGTTTTTTATTTGTAAATTATTATGATATTTTGAACTTTAAAAGTAATAAAAAAAGTAATATTATAATTATAGATTTAAATTAGTTAGGAGTGGTATTTTATGGTGTATCATTTGGTGAGTGCTAATGAAACTGATATGGTTTATTTAAAAGAGGCAAAGTTATATAATATTTTTAAATATGCTAGTGGTTTAGAGAAAGAAGAAGTTTTAAGAATTAAGAAATATATTGATGAGCATATACCACTGGAGATAAGTGGCTATAAAATGGTTATATGTGATGGTAAAAAAGTTGGTTGTTGTTTTGTTTGTGATAAGGATGATGGGGTTATACTTGATGAAATATTTATTGAAGAAGGTTATAGGAATAAGGGAATTGGATCAGATATAATAAAGAAAATATTAGAAAATAATGAGATAGTTTATTTATGGGTTTATAAGGAAAACTTCAAAGCAATGAGGTTATATAAAAAATTGGGATTTGGTATAATTGAAGAGACAAAAACAAGGTATTATATGAAATATATAAAACAATAGGTTTTGGAGAAATAAGTATGAGTAAAATAATGATATGTGGGTTAAATGGAAGTGGGAAAACTACTTTAGGTAAAAGTTTAGCAATGGTTCTTAATTATAGGCATTTGGATGTTGAAGATTACTATTTTCCTAATGAGGATAACTATAAATATAAGACAGCATTAACGAAGGAAAAGGTAACGAAAAAAATAGAGGAAGATTTTAATAAATATAATAATATAGTTTTTACAGCTTGTAAGGGTGATTATGGAAATATAAGTTCTAAATATGATGTTGTTATATATATTCATTTAGATAGAGAAACAAGATTGAAAAGAGTTAAACAAAGATCATATAACCAATTTGGGAGTAGAATTTTTAAAAATGGCGATTTATTTGAAAAAGAAAGTAAATTTTTTAATATGGTGTATAACAGAGATGAATTAGATATAATAAATTGGTTTAATAAGTTGGAGTGTTATAAGATTGAGATTGATGGTTCAAAGTCAATAGATGAAAATATAAAGATTATATTGATGCAATTGAAAGATTTTGATAGGAGATTATGAAAATTATGTTGGAAAAGAGAAGGATGTTTTAATGTTTATTTAATAAAACTGTTATAATATTGGTTAGAGGTGATAATTTTGCGGATATTAATTGTTGAGGATGAATTTAATTTAGCAGATATTATTGCTAGTCGTTTGAAAAAAGAGAAATATACAGTTGATATTTCTACGAATGGTGAGGATGGCTTATTTAATTCTTTGAGTGGTATTTATAATTTAATTATTTTAGATGTTATGTTGCCAATGGTAAATGGTTATGAAATATTAAAAAAAATACGAGAAGAAAAAATTGATGTAAAAGTAATTATGCTTACAGCTAAATCAGAATTAGAAGATAAATTGAGTGGTTTTAATTATGGAGCCGATAATTATCTTACGAAGCCTTTTCATATGGAGGAATTAGTGGCCAGAGTAAATGTTCAATTGCGGCGTGATGAGTCTAAAAAGATAGTTAATTATTTGGAAACAGGAAATTTGAGATTAAATTTGAAATCTTCTACTTTACTCTGTACAAAAACGAATGAATCAATTGAAATTTCTTGTAAAGAGTTCTTGCTGTTAGAATATTTGATGCAAAATAAAGATCTTATAATTTCAAAAGAGCAAATTTATGATAAGGTATGGGGAATAGATAATGAGTGTGAGTCAAATAATTTAGAAGCATATATATCTTTTGTGAGAAAAAAATTAAAAATAATTGGGTCTAATGTTTCAATAAAGGCAGTTAGAGGATTAGGCTATAAATTAGAGGTATGTGATGAATAAATTAAGAAAAAAGATTTTTTGGGTTTTGTTTATAATTCTATCACTTTTTTTTGTAAGTATTTTAATTATTTTTAATTCCCAGCATTATATTAGAGAAAAAAGAAATATTGAACAAAACTTAAGTAGAATGGATATTCGTTTTGAGAAAAAACCAATTACTGACGAAAAGGCCTTTGAACCGGGAAGTGTAAATGACAATAATGATATACTAAAAGAAGAAGATCAGAGAAGATTTATGGATGCAACAATTTATACAATTTTACTTGGCGATAGTGGTATTAAGGAAATTATTAGTCATACTGAGGATGGTTTGATTACTTCAAATATTCAAGAAATAGTAACAGAGATAATTAATGATAATGAGATTGATACAACTTTTATAGGGTGTTTGTATATGTCTGATTATGCTTATAAATATGAAGTTAACCATTATATTACTTTAGTTGATATTAGTGATGTGAAAAGATTATTAATATCATCGCTTGAAATTTCAGTAATTTTATTGGTATTAGGTGAAATAATTATTATTTTAATTTCTAGAATGCTTTCTAATTGGATTATAAAACCGGTTGAAATAAGTTTTAATAAGCAGAAACAGTTTATTGCTGATGCTTCTCATGAATTGAAGACTCCATTGTCAGTAATAATGGCTTGTGCCGAAACATTAGAAAACAATCATGATGATAAGTGGTTGAAAAATATTAAGACAGAGTCAGAGAGGATGAATAAATTAATTACTAATTTGTTAGATTTAGCAAAGCTTGAACAAGATGTTAATCAGGAGTTGTATGAAGAGGTAAATTTATCAAAAGTAGTTGAAAAAACAATTCTTACATTTGAAAGTCTGGCTTATGAGAAAAAAATAAAATTAGAGTATAATGTTGATGAAAATGTCGTTTTTCGTTGTATAGAAGAAGATATTAGAAGATTAATTATTATATTATTAGATAATGCTATTAAACATAGTCCTAAGAAAGGACAAATTATAGTTAATTTACGGAGTTCAAAAGATGAAATTATTTTAGAAGTTATGAATGATGGTTTGCCTATTCCAAAGGGAGAGGAAGAAAAAATATTTGAACGTTTTTATAGAGGCGATAAGTCTAGAAATAGAGATGATAATAGATATGGTTTAGGTTTAGCTATCGCTAAATGTATTGTACTAAATCATAATGGTAAGATATCTGCCTTTTCCAATGATAAATATACAGTTTTTAAAACAATTTTTGATGAAAAAAATAAAATATCTAGTTTTTCTACTAGA
>ULXL01031945.1_pt1 | contig 21888 bp, 15 predicted proteins | sample 1961241 | NCBI WGS metagenome assembly ULXL01 (sample SAMEA4835837, study PRJEB28245) | human gut metagenome | biome: gut microbiome; material: fecal sample | place: Denmark | collected 2008
AATAGAGCTTGACAGGAGCAATGTCGACAGTCAGAGTTTTCAGGTGCATCCGGATAAAGTGCTGTGTTTTCAAGGGTTGTACGGTTTTTAACGAGAACAGCCAGCTTCTCTGAACTCTCCGAAAACCATTGAAAACACTGGGCAAATCGGCTTTTTGGGGATTTCGGATGATAGTAGTCAAATAGTAGTCACGGTCATATCATTGCAAAAACAACATTTCAGGAAAAATATAAAGACGCGCTGCTTGCAGAATTACAAACAGCGCATTTTCATATGTCGGTCAATTATCAAGATCGTTTCAAATCATATCCTTAGCCTTCTGGCTGCAGCTCGTAAGTACACAGATAAAATAGAAACGACGTCATCTGATAGCGGCTGATACGGGTATCGGAGGCATCCAGCAGATCGGGAAGATCGCTGTCCCGTGTTGTGATGCCGGTCTGATTGCACCAGAGCATGGCGCGGACGGCTTCGGCACTGAGCTGCGGCTCACTCTGTATGCTCTGCTGGAGCTGTGTCCGGTCTAGGGCAGATACGGCGGCAGCGGGTAGCATCGCGTTTCGTTACGATATTCACTGGACGCAGGGCATTTCTCTCCAATGCGGCAAGCACGGCAGTCTTGTCAAAATCGTCACCCAGCTTCCGTGCCGTGATGGGCTTCGGCCTGTCCGGAGTCAGGTAGGAATACCGTCCACGGCTCTCCTTGACGATCACGCCCTGTTGCAGCAACAGGGAAGAAAACTCGTCAAAGCTGCCTGCCTTGTCAAGGGCTTTTCGGATGATCTTGCGCAACTTCTCCTTGTCGGTTTCAAACTTAGTAGGCTTGGCAGGTAATCCCTCGGCGGCAAGGGCATCGGCGGCAAGGGCATCGGCTTTCTCGTCCAGCTTGGCTTGCCCCTTTTTCTTCTCCCAATACTCGCACTCGGTGACGCGGCTGGCGCTGCCGTGGAGCAAGTCGATCTGATAGAGGTTTTCCCGGTGACACAGCTCCATGACCTCGGCTCTGAAATGCTCCATGGCAGCGTCGGTGCAGCGGTGCTTGCATCCGGCGCGGGTGTCGGCGGGCCTGTCCATGTAGGGCGGCAGCGGTACTTCTTCAATGTGCAAGCTGTTAATGATGATAACACCATTGGGAACATTTGCTGCTGGGATTTTCTTTCTCTCTACCCTTACTACAATTTCAAAAACGCTTTTTGACCAGTTTTCAGAAAATTGTTTTGCAGGACAAAAAAAGAACGGTCTGCATTGCAAACCGTTCATAAAACACACAGGTTTCTTATTCCAAATGATACCTACGAAAGAGTGCAGACCGTGCCCCACCTTTGGAGATGTAAGAAGCAGTCAGCTGGTGCAGTGAACGAACAAATGCCTCGTGAGAGCAATCTCAAGAGGCATTTGCAACATTTTGCATACAAAGCTGTGAGAGACGCATGAAAGCAGGGAGTTTCTGCCTGATTATGCGGAAGCAGGAATCAACCGACCGCCTATGGTTTCGCCCGGTTGTCCTCCGATGTACCGCTCTGCACCGTTTGGATTCTTCGACGGTCAAAGAGCATACAGCCGCAGTGTCCCGGAAAGGTTGGGAAACAGATGATTTTGAGTTCTGTGTCGATTTCCGGACTGTAGTCGGTGATCTCCAGTGTTTCGCCATAGAGCGCCGTGCGCTCATAGACCCGCAGCCACTTGGCGTCCATATTGGGAAAGATGCTGCCAAAGGAGTGGTCGATCAGCTGCTCCAGCGGCGTTTTTTCCAGCTCTGCCAGTGCCTCGTTGCCATAGTGCTCATGTGTGATAAGGAAGCACAATCTGTGTAAAATTTTTTCTCGTTCCAGTCAGAGCGTATTTTGCTCTGGCTGGAACATTTTCTTTTGTGTCCCTATGCTGGCAAATCGAGCTTGCCGACGAAAGAGTAGTAGTATATTCAAAAAAAGTGCGGCCTTATACATTAGAACGATTTACATTTTGCAAAGATGCGGATATAATTATTATGAATTAGTATGAAGCGAAAAACGTATGATGAGGGGCGCGCCCCTCATCCCGTGTGTACACACGGGATGATACCGCTCTGTAACCTGTGGACTTTGCCCGCTGTGGTCAGGCGGGCATGAACAAAACCTGACCACCATACAAAGGAGGACATACCATGAGAAAACGCATCGCAAGCCTGCTTCTTATTCTGGCATTGTGCTTTACACTGCTGCCAACGGCGGCGTTAGCAGCGGACAGCAACAAAATCTCAATTACAACAGTAGATGAGCTTTTGCAATTTGCAAACGCTGTGGACAATGGCGAATATGACGATAAAACAGATGCGGTTGTATCTCTTGATGCAGATTTGGATTTAACAGGTATTGCGTGGATACCGATTGGCAGCGACTTTGATAACGAGAATACTCTGCAACATTATTTCAGCGGCAAATTTTATGGAAACGGGCATACGATTTCCAATTTGGATTTTTCCGAAAACTATGGAAAGACAGAGTATCCGTCTTTCGGATTTTTCAGTGAGGTCTACGGCGCCGAAATTTCCGGTTTGACAATTCAAGGCAAACTGGATGTGTCCAATCCAGCAGAGTATGTCGTTTTTGGAACAGTTGCAGGTGGTGCAGTAGACAGCAAAATTTCTGACTGCGTTTCGGATGTATCGTTCACGGATACGGACAAATATATCAACGGCACTGCGGCTTTGTGCGGATGGGCGATAAATAGCACGATTGAACACTGCCAAAACAAGGGGAATTTTTCAATAACGACGGATACTACCTCTTTGCAGATGGGCGGTATCGTAGGTCTTGCTCAAAACAGTACCGTACAGTATTGTGCTAATACAGGCGATATGACCTCTTGGACACCCTGTACCGGCGGAATTGTTGGGCAGTTGTATCAAGCCTCAAAAATTATCAATTGTTATTCCACCGGGAAAATGGTTCCTCTTGGCATTGGCAATACGGATTTCGGCGGCATTGCAGGCATAGTTGGTGCAGGTACAGAAATCAGACATTGCTATTTCGCTGGTGAAATAGATATAGATTTATCTCAATATACTGCCACTACACCTTATAAGCGTTTAGGCGGTATTGTCGGCGGTGTTTCTTCTGATACCCCTGTTTTTGAAAACAATTATTTCGTGGAAACTGAAAATGTCCCGGCTTGCTTTAAGTATCAGGATGCTGGAACAGAAAAGACCCTTGACTTTATGAAAACGGAAGATTTCTTTAATGAAATCACTGCTGCTGGTGGCAATTATCGATTTAATTCTAATGGAACGCCCCTTTTGCCTGCACCTAAGTATACAGTTTCTTTTGTCGTAACACCTGCTGAATTGGCGAATGTAGTCATTAAAGTGAATGGTCAGGAAGTAGCAAACCCTGTTGATTTGGAGGCAGGTACTTACAAAGTTGAGGTCAGTGCAGATAATTGTGCGGTTTTCACTTCCGATATTACGATTACGGCTGATACAGCAACTCATACGCAGACCATTGCAATGACTTATTTGCCTTCCGACTACACTAAGTTCATCGAAGCCATTGCTGCCTTTGTCACGAAAGTTGAGACAAGCCCGTTCAGCGATGTGTCCACCAGCGCCTACTACTACGAGGCCGTGAAGTGGGCGCAGGAAAAGGGCATTACCGGCGGTATCGGCAACGGTCTCTTTGGGCCGAACCAGCCTTGCACCCGCGCACAAATCGTCACCTTCCTGTGGCGTGCCGCAGGTTCTCCCGTGGTGAACTACGCCATGAACATGAGCGATGTCCCCGAAGGCAGCTACTACGCCGAGGCCGTCCGCTGGGCGCTCAGCGAGGGCATCACCACCGGCACAACGGGGAACACATTCTCTCCCGACAGCGAATGCACCCGCGCTCAAGCCGTCGCGTTTCTGTTCCGCTACGCTGCGTCCGAGGCGGTCACCTTGCAGGAGCTGGTGTCCGGCTTCTCTGACGCCGATTCCGTTCCTGGCTACGCGCTTCCCGCGATGAACTGGGCGCTTGCTGAGGAAATCGTACAGGGCAACGGCAGCAAGCTCATGCCGAACGATTCCTGCACGCGTGCGCAGATTGTCACTTTCCTCTTCCGCGCATATCAGGACAAATAAGCAATCGCAAAAAAGCAGCGGGGCGGCATAAGTCGCCCCGCTCCGCTCGTCAGCCTGTGAAGCACAGGCTGACGAGCTTATTTTTGGCAGAAAACATCCTTAGCAAATCTCGTCTCTGTAATCGGAATCCTGTACACATTGCCGGCCATGCGTTTGTGGGGGCAGACGACTCTGTTCGTCCCTGCGCGCAGCAAAAAAGCGTCCCTCCCCCGGCCAGGAAAGGACGCTTTCTCTTTTTTACAGCGACTTCAGCAGCTTGACGCCCTCGTCGATGAGCAGCTCGGCAATGCCAGCCTTAAAGTTGGAGCTTCTGGCCTCATAGCCGCCCTCGTCGTACGCCTCTTTCATTGGGTAATAGCCCTCCGCGCCGTTCGTCAGACAGCACGGCAGCGTCATGGCAAACGGCGAACCGTCTTTCAGCCCCCGGCCGATGCCCGTAAACGGTTCACCGGGGATGCCAAGGAACGCAACCGGTCCTACGCGTACGCCGCTCAGCGGCAGTGGGAACGTCTCCGGGCCGTCTTTCAGATGCTTCATCCGCAGCGCCTCGGCTACCGCCGTCGTCAGCTCCATGCCCGCAAACGGCAGCTCTGCATCGCGTCCGGCGTTGTGCAGCTCCACAATTTTCTCCGCGCGCGCGGCCTCCTCGGCTGTCGGCATATTCGACGGCGCGTTTACAATCCGCTCGGCAGCGCGGACGCAGTCCACATCGCAGAACTGCACCTTTTCATATACCTGCAAAACCGCACCCGCAATCACGCGCCCCATGTGCTTTGCGTGCGCATAGCCGCGGTCTGCGTCGTCAAAGCACGGATGCAGACCGTTTGCATCGCCGCCCACAGGGTGCACATTCACGTGGTTCACGTCGCCCTGCGCGCCGTTAAAGAACATGCACCGCACGTTGTCCAGCGCCGCCTCGGTCGTCTCGCGCACAAAGCGCGGGAAGTCCGCCGAAATCTCGTCGCCGCCCACCACGTCCGGGTGTACGCCAAAGTTGGCAATTACAATATCCGGCGCGCACTTGCGCACAAAGCGCAGCACGTTCACCCGCTCGTCTACATCGCCGATCGGCGCAACGATATCGGGGTTATTCACGCCGGGATTTGTGCGGATTGAGCCATCCTTCATCCGGAAGCGGCGCACAAATGCGATATGCGGCGCACAGCCCACGGCGTAGCCCATCTTCGCATCCGTCATGTCGCGCACTGCCATCACCGCACAGTCGCACAGCTTGCGTCCCAGATAGTCGCCATATTCCTTTTCGCCGTACTTGTTTTCGTCCAGCTCGCTCTTGCCAACCAGCGGCCCTGTGTGCGTGTGCGAGCAGGCGATAAACACTGCCTCCGCCTTGACGCCGGTTCGTTCGGCGATGACCGCGCGATAGGCGTGCATCGTCTCCTTGTCGATCATCAGATTGTCCAGCGCAATCAAAATCGCCTGATCGTCGCCGCAGCGAAGCGCCAGCGCCGAAGCCTCCAGCGCGTCAAGAATGCCGGACGCAAAGCGCTCGACAAAATAACCCGAAATTTCAATGCCAAGCGGCGGGGTAACGTCCACGCGTGCAAAGCCAGCCTGTAAATTTGCCATTTCTGTTTCCTCCTGTATCTGCAAAAGCTGCCGCAGCCGTTGGCTGCGGCAGCTTGCCGGTTTTATACAGCTTCTGCTGTTTTACTTTTTCAGATGCGCGTTGTGCACTGTGGTGAACGCGTCGATGACTCTCTGGATGTGCTCCTTTTCCCACGTGGGATGCAGGAACAGGTTCACCGTGCGGGCACGCAGGCTCTTTGCCACCGGGCATACAACGCCCTCATACGTCAGACCCTCGCGGGTGTACTCCTTGGAGCAGAACGGGAACTTATGCGAGCCAAAGCCGCCGAGCTCCTTATATGCCTTTTCCTCGTATGCTTCCGGCCATTGAATGCCGTAGCAGGGAATGCCCATGCCGGCCATTTCCTTAAGGAACGCGGGCGCGTCGATGTCCAGCTTGTCCAGATCCAGAATGATCGGGAACCACCAGTAAGCGCACTGACGCTCCTCGGTGTCAACCGGCAGCGACTTGACGCCCTCGAGCTTGCCCAGCGCCTCGCGGTACATCTTGGCGTACTCAAAGCGGCGCGGCAGATTCCACGTTTCCAGACGCGCCAGCTCGTTGATGCCGACGATGGACTGCATCTCGGTCATACGGAAGTTGAAACCCACACGGTTGTGGATATAGGGCAGCTTCTCCTCCAGCGCCAGCATATTCATTCTGGCCTTGACGTCATAGCCGTGGTCACGGAACGAACGTGCCTCCCAGCCGCGATCCTCGTCGTTGGTGACGACCATGCCGCCCTCGCCGCCGGTGGTGAAGTGCTTGGACTGTGCAAACGAGAAGCAGCCCACGTCGCCGATCGTGCCGACGGACTTGCCCTTATACTTGCCGCCGATGGCCTGCGCGCAGTCCTCGATAACGTACAGGTTATGCTTGCGGGCAATGGCCATGATGCGATCCATGTCACACACAACGCCATACAGATGGACAATGACAATGCCCTTGGTGCGCTCGGTGATCTTGCTTTCGATGTCATCAGGGTCGATGGTGTGGCTCTCATCCACGTCGCAGAAGATGGGCACCGCACCCGCCTGCACCACCGCGAACGAGGACGCGATGAACGAGTAGGACGGCACGATCACCTCATCGCCAGGGCCGATGCCCAGCGTTGCGATGCCGATGTGCAGCGCAGCCGTGCCGTTGGTGCAGGAAATTGCCATCTTTGCGCCGCACCACTTGGCGAACTTGTCCTCAAATTCCATGCCCTTATGGCCGGTCCAGTAGCAGACCGCGCCGGTGTCGAGTGCTTCGGCGATTTCCGCCTTGCTCTTCGGGTCAAACTGCGGCCAGCCGGGGAAGCCCAGCTCGGCAACGCCAGCGCCATTCATGACAATTTCTTTTTTCTCGCTCATGTTAAAACCTCATTTCTTCAAGTGTAAAACAGTTGCAAATTTACGAACGTTGGCCGCTTACACGCCTCTTTGCATCTCGTCAACAGACTCGAGAATCGCGTCGGCCATATAGTCCAGCTGCTCCGGCGTCAGGCCGTAGACCGGGAAGTGCGTAAAGCGGTGGTTGAATACCTCCTCGCACACCGGGCAGCTCTCAGCGATTGCCTTTTCGTCATAGCCATACTCACGCAGGATTTCGAACTTATACAGCGGGCCAAAGTGAGGAATCTGCGTGACGCCCTTTGCGTCCATCTTTTTCTTGAACAGCTGAATATCGCCGCCCGCCTTTTCGGGGATGATCTGAAGCTGATACAGATGGAACGTGGGTTTGATTTCGTCATTGCCCAGATCCTGCGGGATCAGAGCGTCGCAGGCGGAAAGGCGCTTTGTCAGATATTCGGACGCGCGGCGGCGCGCTTCGATAATCTGGTCGATTCGGGCAATCTGGAGCTGCAAGCCCAGACCCTGAATCTCGGTGGTGGAGAAGTTGGTTGCGACGAACGGGCCGTTCTTGCCGCGGATGGCGGTGACGTCATACAGCCAGTTCGGGATATGCTTGCTGAAATCCGTGCCAAGGAAGCGCGCGCGGCGCATCTCGGGCAGGAATTCTGTCACGTTGGAACACAGGATGCCGCCCTCGCCAAAGGAGGTGATGTTCTTGACCTCGTGGAACGAGAACGAGCCAAAATCGCCGATTGTGCCGAGCTTGCGGTGCTTATACTCGCCGCCAAAGGCGTGCGCCGCGTCCTCAAGGACGACAATATCGTGCTGCTTGGCCAGCGCCATGATCGGATCCATATCGACTGGATAGCCGCCAATGTGGACGGGGATGATCATCTTCGTCTTGTCGGTGATCTTTTTCTCCACGTCCTTGGGATCCATATTCAGCGTCAGCGGATCGACATCCGCAAACACCAGCTTGCAGCCGATGGAAAGCGGATACGCCATGGTTGCGGCAAACGTGATGGCCGGGACGATAACCTCGTCTCCTGGCTTCAGTCCAGTATACTTGCAGGCAATCTCAAAGCCCGCTGTGCAGTTGGTCAAAAATGTAGAGCCAGTGGTGTGCAGATATTCGTCGCACATATTCTCGGCCTTGCCAACCTCCACGTCCAGCGACAGCTTTGCCGGGGGCGCGGAAACCTTGTCCAGCGCGAGAACGTCCTTCTCAACCGTTTTCAGCGCCTCGTCGTAGGCCTCGCCCTTGCCTTTCATCATAAACCGGATGATGGTCATCAAATCCTGCGCGTTATAGTTTTCGCCGACCGCAGCCCACGGGACTTTGGTTTCGCCGGTGTTATACCGGAAATCCGATGCTTTCTTCTCCATTTAAAATTGACTCCTTTCAGAATATCAGTTTGTTGACAGACGGACATTCTGAAGCAGTTACGGATCGCGGCAGCAATTGAACAAGCCGACCGCAACATCGAGTGGTCTGTTCATAGTTTACCTCTTCGCGTCATTGACGCTACCGTTATGGAATCAGTTTCTTTTTATCTTCCCGCGCCGCAGGCGGCGCGGGAAGCATGATTGTGGAATTTTCTTTGAATTACAGATCAACAACGCACTTGTTGTCGTTGGAACGGTAGGCCGCCTCCATAACGCGCTGCACCTGCACCGCATCAGACGCCGGAACCTCCAGCGGAAGATTGTTCAGGATCGAATTGCCGAACGACTCAATCTCGCGCGTGTACATATTGCCGAACTCCACGTCCAGCTGCTCGCCCTTGACGTCCTTGGTGTCCTGCTGTGCGTCATAGCCGCCAACCTCGCCGCAGAACATCGCGTCCAGCGTACCGCCGTCGATCTGGCCGATGATGTTTTCGCCAACCAGATGACCCTGATCGCCGAAGAACTCAAGACGCCACTTGGAGGCTTCGTCGGGGATATTGAAGTTGGACTGCACCACGCACTCGCAGCCGTTTTCCAGCCGCATCAGAACCGTAGACGTGTCCTCCACCTCATAGTGGAACGTCAGCGTGTCGTGGAACGCCGCAACCTGCTTGACCTTTGAGCCGGTGACATACTGCATCAGGTCGATGCAGTGCACGCCCATGTCCATCATTGCGCCGCCGCCGCCGTTTTTCTTGCTCTGACGCCAGTTGCCGGGCATATCGGGATACCAGCAGGTGAACTGCGAGAAGCCCGAAACCGGACGGCCGATCTTGCCGTCGGCAATGGCCTGTTTCATAGCCATGACGTATGCGCCAAAGCGCATCATCAGACCTGCCGCAATCTTGACGCCCTTGCTCTCACAGTAGTCAACGACCTTCTGCCCCTCTTCCGAGGTCATGGCCAGCGGCTTTTCAATCAGAATATGCTTGCCAGCGTCGGCGGCCATCATGGCCTGCTTGGCGTGCAGCACAACGGGGGACGCGATATAAACCGCGTCAATCTCGGGATCGGCCAGCAGCGCAGCCTCGCTGTCATACGCACGCTTGCAGCCCCACTTGGCGCGGGACTTTTCCGCCAGCTCCATATTGATCTCCATTACAGCAATCAGCTCGGCGTTATTCGCCAGCATCATTCCGGGAATCGTTCTGCGGTCTGCAATGCCGCCCGCGCCGATAACGCCCCAACGAAGTTTTTTCATAGCAATTGTCTCCTTTTATGATTCTAAAACGCAGAATTTTTGCGATTATTTCCAAGTTTACACGTTTTTTCCGGCTGTGCCGGCGGGATATGCCTTGTCCGGCTGTGCCGGAGCATCGCCGTTGCTGCCAGACGGCGGTTCGTTTTGTCCTGCTCCTATCTTACGACGGATGCTTTCAATTTTCTATGTGATTTTGTGTAACGATTTACGTCTAATAATTTTTCCGCAGAAAGGAACACGAATTTCAAAAACGCGGTTTTCTCTCTGCGGGCATCGGCGCAATGCGCCTGTGGATGCAGGGGGCTTGCGCCCCCTGCGATTACGCGGTTTACGGAAGTTGCCGGAGATTAGTCGAAGCTCCAGAATTTCTCAACGTTGGTGCCGTCAACAACGAACAGGTCGATGTTGGTCTTGGTGGGAACGTCCTTGCCCTCGAAGTAGCTGATTGCGCCTTCGTAGATGAACTGTGCCAGAACCCAAGCGTCAACGTTCAGGCAAGCCTGATAGTTCACGTCATTGTCATGCAGCTTGCCGAACGGCTCTGCACCGTAAGCGCCCATGGAGAAGACCTTGACGTCGGTGTTGCCAACAGCCTGCAGCGCTGCAACTGCGCCCATCGCGCCGTTGTCAACGTCGGAGATGATGTAGTCATACGGCTCGACGATGGCGGAGATTGCGTTGTATGCAGTCTCGCGGTTGCCCTGAGAGTCGTACTTGTTCAGGATTTCGATTTCGCAGCCGTCTGCATTGGCAGCGTCGATAACCTCATGCAGGCCAACAAAGCGCTCCTGGCAGTGCGTGGAAACAGCGTTGGTCAGCTCAACCACACGGCACTTGCCGCCGTTGTTTTCCTTAACATAGTTGACGAAGTACTCGCCAACCAGCGTGCCGGTTGCTTTCTGATCCCAGGTGACGGTGGTGACAGCCTTTTCCTCGCCGTCGGTCCAGTAGCCGTCGTAGATGATGACGGGAATGCCGGCCTCAACCGCATTCGTCAACGCAATGCCGGAGCCGTCGGGGGTGATGGGGTCAACCATGATGATGTCAACGTTGTTGGAAATCATGTTCTCGATCTGCTTGGTCTGGGTCTCGTCGTTCAGGTCGCCGTCCTCGCAGACGATGTCAGCGCCGTAGTATGCGCCGAGTGCTTCCAGAGCCTGTGCCAGAGCTGCGCACCATTCGTCGCCCTTGTAGCAGATGGAGCAGCCGATCTTCTTGCCTTCCAGCGCGGTGGTGTCCTGCAGGACAACAGCGGCGGGAATGCCGAGCTCAGCAGCCTTGCCCTCGGTTGCGATTTCGTCGGTCTTGACAGCGCCTTCAGCAGCGGGCGTTTCTTCAGCCGGGGTCTCTTCAGCGGGTGTTTCTGCTGCGGGCGTCTCCGCAGCGGGCGTCTCGGTCTTGGTGTCGGCCGCGGGGGGCTCCGTCTTGGCTGCGCAGGCAACCAGGCCCAGAACCATGACCATTGCAAGAAGCATCGCGATCAGTTTCTTCATTTTGTAATTCCTCCTTAAATTTTATCTAACAGGCTGCGCCTGATTAGACCGTTGTTTGGATCATCAGCTGCAAAGCGCCATGATCTTTTCCTGTGTAGCTTCGGCCGCGTTCAGCTCGCCCATCTTGTGACCCTCATGCATAACCATGATGCGGTCGCACATGCCGAGCAGCTCAGGCATTTCGGACGAGATCATGATGATGGTCTTGCCCTCCTTTGCCATCCGGTTGATCAGACGGTAAATTTCTGCCTTTGCGCCAACGTCGATGCCGCGCGTGGGCTCGTCAAGGAACAGGATCTCCGAGTTCTGGAACAGCCACTTTGCGATAACCACTTTCTGCTGGTTGCCGCCGGAGAGATACTGTACCTCGGTCTCCATGCTCGGCGTGACAACGTGCAGCTTGTCGGCGTATTCCTTGCTCAGCTCTTCCTCAAGCGAGCTGCTGATCACACCGGCGCGCAGTACGCGCTTCATGTTGACCAGCGTGGTGTTCCGCTTGACCGACATAATCTGGACAAGACCCTGGAGCTTGCGATCCTCTGGGATCAGGCCAAGACCGTCACGGATGGCGTCGGCAAACGTACGATAGTGAACTTTCTTTCCGCGGACATAGACCTCGCCGGATTCCGGCTTGTCAATGCCGAGGATGGCGCGGGCAAGCTCGGTGCGGCCAGCGCCGACCAGACCCGAAATGCCAAATACCTCGCCGGACTTGACCTCAAAGCTGATGTCCTGCAAAATGCCGCGGCTGAGATTTTTGACCTCCAGAATCGTTCCGCCGACGTTGCCAACCTCTTTCGGATACTCCTGACCCATCTCACGGCCGACCATCATGTTGATCAGGCCCTGACGGTCAACGGAAGCGACCGGAATCGTGTCGATGTGACAGCCGTCGCGCAGGACGCTGACGTTGCTGCACAGGCCGAAGATTTCGTCCAGACGGTGCGAGATATAGATGATGGTGATGCCCTCGTCGCGCAGCTGCTTGACAATGCGGAACATAACCTCCAGCTCGCGGTCGGTCAAAACGGCCGACGGCTCATCCATGATCAGGATGCGGGAATTATTGTTAATGGCGTGCATGATCTCGACGATCTGCTTTTTCGCGACGGTCAGAGACGAGACCTGCGCGTTGATGTCGATGTCCATGCCGAGATCTTCAACGATCTCCCGCGCGCGGCGGCGCATGCCCTTCCAGTCAACCAGACCGTTTTTCAGCTGGACGTTGCCAAGGAACATATTTTCCGCAACGCTCAGCGGCTCGGCCAGCTTGATTTCCTGATGGACAACGCTGATGCCGGCACGGCGTGCCTCGATGGGGCTGTTAAAGCGGCAGGGCTTGCCGTCCAGAATGATTTCGCCCTTATTCGGCTGGTAGATACCGGCCAGAACCTTAATCAGGGTGGACTTGCCTGCGCCGTTCTCGCCGACCAGACCGTGGATGGTGCCGCGCTCAATGTTGATGGTGACGTCATCCAGCGCCTTGACGCCGGGGAACTCTTTTGTGATATTCTTTAATGTTAAGATGTAGTTGTTATCCATTGTTCACCCAACCTTTCTGTGATACTTCGGTCAGATCAATCAGGACTTCTTCTTGTTGCTGGCAACGTCAAGCGTGACGGCAAGCACAAGGACAACGCCCTTCAGAACGTCCTGCACGAACGGATCGACGCCCATCTGGGAGAAGCCGTTGAACAGCGTGTTCAGGAAGATGCAGCCGAACATCGTGCCGATGACGCGGCCCTTGCCGCCGGCCAGCGAAACGCCGCCGATGATCGAGCCGATAACGGCGTCAAATTCATAGTTCTGTCCGTTGGTGACGGCGACAGAGTTGAGTCGGGACATCAGGACGAGACCGCCGAACGTAGCCAGAACGCTGCCCAGCAGGAACGTGCCGAACTGATAGGCCTTGACGTTGATGCCGGAGAAGAATGCCGCTTCACGCGAGCCGCCGACGGCGTAGAGGTTACGGCCGACGCGGGTCTTGGAAGTGACAAACTGCGCAATTGCGTAGACGATGATCATCAGCAGCACGCAGACCGGGAATACGCCGCCGAAGATATAGCCGCGGCCAAGGAACGAGATACTATCGGGCATGTTGGCAATCGGCACAGCCTGCGTCAGCAGCTTTGCAAGGCCGTAGCAGATGTACTGCGTGCCAAGCGTTGCGATCATCGCGGGAACGCCGACATAAGAGACCATGAAGCCGTTGACTGCGCCGACGGCAAGGCCGATGGCGAACATGATCAGGATGGCAAGGCCGGTGGACATACCGACGTTTTTCATCAGGATGGCACCCACGCAGCTGGTGAGACAGACCATACGGCCAAGGGAAAGGTCAAAATTGCCGGTCAGCAGCATGATCGACTGGCCAAGGGCAACGATGGCGACGGTAGAGCTTTGCAGAAGAATGTTTTTCCAGTTGCTCCAGGTCAGGAAGTACTGTGCGCCAAACTTTACATACGAAATGATAGAGAATACGACAATCAGGATGGCGATGCCGACAAGGCTCATCCAGTCCTTAACCAGTGCGCCGACGCTCTTTTTGCTGTTTAACGTGGTTGCTTTTGTGCTCATTTGATTCATTCCTCCTAGTTTTTTCGCTCTTACGCGCTACGGCGCTCACGCAGCCGGTTACGGAAGCAGGTGCTTGGTGCTGTGACGGGGGTAGACGTTATAGGGTCGGAAGCCCTCGGCGTAGGCAACGCCGCACTGATATCCGCGATATCTTGAGCAGGTACGGATCATATCCACAAAGTCGATGCCGTCATGGTCAAGCATCCACTTGATCTGCGACTCATGCATCTCAAGCGCTTTCAGCTTCATCTCAATCTGGCCGGTAATATCGACATAGTGGGTGGGGTTGAAGTCCACGCCCGCCAGGCTATCCATAAAGAACGTTGGAATCATGCTCTCAAAGGCCGGGTAGTTGACCGAGCGGTGCGGCAGACCCGACATAAATGCGCCATTGGTGGCCAGATGGCTGGTCTCCACATGATCCTGCATATAATCCACGTCGTTGTGCGTGATGATAACGTCGGGACGCGCATAGCGAACCACGTCGGCCACGGCGTCAATCTGCGCCTGATCGTGGCGGTTCACCTGCATATCCGAAACGTTAATGTTGAAAACTTCTTTGGCACCGATAAACTTGCCGGCATTTTCCGCTTCCTTTTCACGGATCTTGCCCAAAGGGCCGGGTTCAATAATGACATGGCCCTGATCACCGTTTGCAACATGGCACATATACACATCTGCGCCCTGCTCTACATATTTGCGGAGTGTACCCGAGCAGGCGATCTCCAGATCGTCGGGGTGGCAGCCAATCGCCAGAACTCTCATGTTTTTCACCTCTTGCTGAAATTAAGGGGGGCGCGTGCGGCCGATTGTCTTGGCGGCACGGCCATGCGGCAGAATAAATACGCCGCGAGTCTTATTGCCTTGCATCCATAATAGACCGAAGTGCGGTCTTTTGTCAACACAATTTCTAAATAATCTTTACGAATGTTGTAATAATGGTGAATTATTCACAACTCAACCACTGTGATTTTGGTCGATGTTGCCACACGTTTTGCGGTTTTTGCGCCCCATTCTTTCAACTCTTTTTAAAAATAATCGACGGTAAATTTAGACGCTTTTCCATAAAATTTGCCCGCGGGCATGCGTTTTTTGCGCATACCCGCGGGCTTTTGTTCGTTTATGTTCGCTTTTGTCCGTCATTCGCGAACTTTGCCATCTCTCAGGCCAGCAGACCGCCTGCGGCCTCAATTTCTTTCTTGACCAGCCGCACCGAGGCAATGGCCTCCTCCAGCGGCGCAACCGACAGATCGTTTTTGCCCTGCAATCCCTCAACAAAGTATTTCAGCTCGTTATAATACCCGCCGAGCGACGAAATATTGCCGCCGATGCGGTTGTCGCCGGTATATTGCGCGGCAAGCTCCGGATGGAACGCATCGCCGTCGTTCGGATACACGGTCAGACCGTTTGCATCGTTTGTGATGGTCGCCTTTTCCAGCTTGACGCGGAACGTGGCCGAGAACGGGAACGACGCAGGATAGTCCCACGCGGCCTCGACGCTGACTGCCACGTCCCTGCCATAGTTGTAGATAGCAAAAATCTGCTCAATCAGTCCGTCGCTGTCACGATAGCCGCCCGCCTGAATGCGGTCTGGCTCGCCCAGCAGATAGCGCACAAAGTCCACGTCGTGCACGTGCATATCCACGGCCACGCCGCCCGACTGCGCCGGCGTGTGCAGCCAGTTGCAGCTTGCCCAGCCGGGGCGCGACGAAACGCGCTGGAATACACCCGAAAGCACGCGGCCATACGTTCCCGCGTCCACGGTCTTTTTCAGCCATGCGTACTCGTCCCACAGACGGATGACCTGACCGACCATCACCTTGCGTCCGGTACGCTTTTTCGTCTCCAGCAGCGCCTGCATATCCTCCTCCGTCAGACAGACGGGCTTTTCGCAGAACACATCGCGCCCCTTTTCCATCGCCGCGCACGCGTGCGCCGTGTGCAGATACGTTGGCAGGCAGATATCCACCACGTCAACGTCCGCCTGTTCAATCAGCGCCATACCCGATTCATACGTCTGCGCATCGGTCTGCTCTTTCATCTGTGCCAGAAATTCCGGCCGGTCATCGGCAATCGCCGTCACCTTGACGCCAAGCTCCGCCAGCGCCGCATAGCACGCCGCGTGCATCCCGCCCATAAAGCCGCAGCCAATCAGTCCTACTCGAATCATGTTCGTTCCTCCTGTCTGTCCGTTTTTAAAATTTCTTTTCCAGAATGCGCCCCATTGAGGCCGCCGTGTTGTAAATAATCTGGTCAGAGGCGTGGCCATAGGCCGGGATCATCTCGCCCGTCGCCCAGCCGTCATAGCCGATGTCTTCAAACGCCTGCATCACCGCCGGCCAGTCCACATCGCCCGCCAGAATGTCCACGAACGAATTGAGTCCGCCCGGATTGCGGCGGAAGTCCTTGAAGTGCACCTTTTTGATGCGCTTGCCCAAAATCCGAATCCACTGCTCGGGATAGCCCGCGTAGACCACGTTGCCCACGTCAAAGTACGAGCCGATCCACTCGCTTCCGATCTCGTCGATAAACGCGCGCATCTCCAGCGGAGAGAGCAGGAACTTGTTCCATACGTTCTCCACGCCGATGTGAATCTGGTGCTCCGCCGCCACCGGCGCAAGGCGCTTCATCTCGGCCACCGCGCGCTGCCAGCACACATCATACGCCACAACCGGCCGCTCCGGCACAAATTCCACCGAAACGCTGCCCGGCACGATCAAAACTGTGTCCGCGCCCAGCGCCTTTGCCGTTTTGATCTCGCAGACTGCCGCCTGATGCGCCTTTTCCCGCTCCTCCGGATCGTCCGAAGTAAACGAATACGCCCAGTACAGGCTGCTTGCCACACTCGGCAGCGCAATGCCGATTTCCTCCGCCGCGCGGCGGATCTCGGCCAGCTTTTCGGGCGCAGTCTCCATCGTCACGTCGCCCTCTGCATCCAGCGTCAGCTCAATGCCGTCGAAGCCCGCATCCTTTGCTAGCCTCATCGCCTCAAACACGTTTTTCCCGCTGAAAGACCAATAGCTGATTGATTTTTTCATCTGTGCATCTTCCTTTCCGTATTTACTTTCGTTCGGATTCCGCTTATAATTCCATTATAAGCTCGAATTTTGGCCTGACAATATAAAATCTGGTGCAAAATTTATAAAATCAGCTACAGAGGATGTCTGCCGCCATGAAAATGGAATACACACCCATCCCGCTTGCCACGGTTTTTGACGTGGATGCCATCGTGAATATCTCGTATTACAAGCTGGAAAACGGCTATGTTTTCTCCGGCGAGTCGCACTTTTTCTGGGAGTTTATCTATGTTGACCGCGGCAGCATCGTTGTCACTGCCGGGGCGGACAAGTATTTTCTAAAGGCCGGCGAGCTGGCGTTTCACTGCCCGTATGAGTTTCATTCGTTCCAGTCGGTCGGCGCAAGTGACGTGATGGTGGTGGCGTTCTGCTGCGAAAGCGAAGCCATGCACCGGCTGGAAAAAAAGGTTCTGCTGCTGCACCAGCGCGAGAAGCAGTGCCTCAAGCCGCTGATGGACGAGGCGCAGCAGGCGTATCAGTATTTTGAAAACGATCCCGCGCTGATCAATCTGCGTAAAAAGCCCACCGCCCCGTGGGGCAGCGACCAGCTGATCAAGCTCTATCTGGAGCAGCTGTTCATCTGCATCTGCCGCCGCGACGACAATGTCCGCTTTTCCCAGCGCGCCATCACATCCACGCAGTTTCACCAGCATCTGCTGCTGGCGCAGCAGGCGCGCGACTATCTTGCCGCGCACTATTCCGAGGCCATCACGCTTCCATCGCTGGCCGCGGCGCTCGGCATAAGCGTCTCACAGCTCAAGCGCGTGTTCCACGAGCAGATCGGCCAGAGCATGGTGCGCTATCTCACGGCGCTGCGCATCGGCGAGGCAAAGCGTCTGATCCGCGAGGGAAACCTCACGTTCACACAGATCGCCGAGCGCATCGGCATTGAGAGCATCTACTATTTCTCCAATCTTTTTAAAAAGCAAACGGGCATGAGCCCCACGGAATACGAAAAAACACTCAAGGAATAAAGGAGTATCTAAAATGCGAAGCTATGTTCTGAAAAAGGTCACATCCGCCCCCGATTGGGACACAATTGACGCACTTCCGATTGACAACCTCCAGTGGACAAATCCCCCGGTCGATATCCGTGCACAGGGGCAGCTCTGCTGGGACGAAGCGGCGATCTATGTTCGCCTGCGCGCGTGGGAAACAGAAATCCGCGCCGAGCACAGCGGACTTTTGCAGTCGGTCTGCGAGGACAGCTGTCTGGAATTTTTCCTCCGTCCCACCGACGATCTGCGCTACTTCAACTTCGAATTTAACCCAAATTGTGCGTTATATCTCGGATATGGCACAAATGTGACGGAATTGACGCGTCTGATTGTTGCCGACGAGCCCGCGCTGTTCCAGCCAAAGGCCGCGCGCCTGTCCGATGGCTGGGAGATCACCTACCGTGTGCCGTTTGCGTTTATCCGCCGGTTTTTCCCGGACTTTACACCGTGCGAGGGGCTGGCCATGTACGGCAACTGCTATAAGTGCGGCGATCTGACCGTGCGACAGCACTACCTGTCGTGGAATCCCATGCGCTGTGACACGCCGCAGTTCCACCGGCCGCAGGATTTTGGCCGCCTGATTCTGGGCGATTGACCGGATTCTGTGAAAAATCCACAAATTTCATTTCTAAAATCTATTTAAAAATACCCCCTGTCCCGAATTGACACCCGAAAAGCCGCGTGGTATGATGAACTTACAGAATACCTGCGGCTTTCGCCGCGCAATTTAAGGAGGTTTTCTATTATGAACATGGTCGATACCCTCAAGGGTTCCTATTTTTCCGAAGTTCTGCCCGAGGGCTGGGACATTTCCAAGATTTATGACTGCGTCTCCAACGATCCATCTTCCGTCGGCGAGCGCCAGAGCTTCTGGAACGATGGCTTCCGTCCCGTCGAGTGCACGAACCTTGAAGAGTTCGGCGCATACATGGGTCACGAAATTGCCATGCAGATTAGGCTCACCAAGGAAGAGGGCAGAAAGCTGATTCTCATCCTGCCGGTTGGCCCGATGGGTATGTACAAGTGGGCGGTCTATTTCCTGAAAGAGTGGAATGTGGACTGCAAGCACGTCTACGGCTTCAACATGGACGAGTGGGCTGACGCCGAGGGCAACACGCTGCCCGCATCCGACCCCGCCGCGTTCCAGAACGCCATGACCGGCGCGTTCTACGGCCCGCTCGGCGAGCTGACTGTCCCCGAAAATCAGCGCAACTTTGCAACCAAGGAAAATCTGCCCACCTATCCGGAGAAAATCCGCAAGCTGAAGGCTGAGGGTGCAAAGCAGGTTCTGGTCTACGGCATCGGCCGTATGTGCCATATTGCATTCTGGGAGCCGCACTTTGCCAAGGACTACGCCTCCTATGAGGACTGGAAAGCAGCCGAGTACCGCGTCGGCGCGCGTCTGCATCCGTTCACCATCGAGCAGAACGCCATCACGTCGTTCCGCTCCAGCTGGCCGCTGATTCCGTGCTATGCCAACACCATCGGCCCGTGGATCATCTTCAACTCCGACTACGCCATCGGCGGCGCAGACGGCGTTCTGTCCCGCGGTATGCAGTGGCAGGGCATGAGCTTCTGGATGACGCTGCGCTATGGCCCGTGCCAGTACGTCACGTCCAGCAACATTCCCACCATGCCCGGTAAGCTGTTCTATATGAAAGAGCTGGCCGGCCCCCTGTGCGCCGATACCAACTGATTCAGGTAAACAATGCCCGCGCCGCCCGAGGGGCGGCGCGGATTTTTTGTGCCTCTGTCGGGACGCTCCCTCCCTTGCAGGCCGCTGTCTTGTGTGGGTGACGCCGCCGGAGACACAGCGGCTATCGCCGCAGGATAAAATCCCCCTGGCGGCGGTTTACAATCCCCCGCAAATATACTATAATATTTTTAAAATGATAAATATGCGCTGCCGCGCCATTTCGCCGAAAGCGGCGGAATTTTCGGCGCTGCAAGTGCAAAAAGGAGCCGCTATGAAAAAGGCCGGCATCAATCTGATCGAGGTTAAGGAGCGAAACCGCGCACTGCTGCTGCAATCCGTCTGCACGGCGGGGAGCATCACGCGCAGCGAGCTTTCCGAGGGGCTGCATCTGTCGCCCATGACCGTGACAAACATCACAAGCGAGCTGCTGCAAAAGCACATCATCGAGGAATTTGCGCCGCAAGACCCCATCAAGTCGCCCGGGCGCACACCGATGCTGCTGCGCATCTGCTCCACGTCGCCGGTGGTGCTGGGCATTTACATCTCCCGCACGTGTCTGTACGGCGTGGTGTGCGATCTGTCGCTTCAGCTTCTGGCGCGCGCCAAGCGCCCGCTCACCCCGATTGAAAACGAAGAGAGCTTTTTGCAGAAGCTGCGTGAGCTTGCCGAGCAGCTGACCGAGCACACTGAGCGGCCGATTCTGGGCATGGGCATCTCCACCGTCGGCGTTATCAGCAGCGATGCCAGCGGCATCGCCTATGTCACCGATTTCTTCGGCATCCGTTCGCTAAATCTGCGCGACGCGCTCCAGCCGTATTTCCGTTTTCCGATTATTGTCTGCAACGATATGCACGCGTCCGGCCTGTGCGAACTCTACTTTGGCGCCGGCAAGGACGCCGACAGCTTTCTCTATATGGGCATTACCGAGGGGCTTGGCGCGGCGCTGGTATCACATCATGAGCTGCTTGACGCATGCGGCGAGCTTGGCCACACATCCATTGACTTTGGCGGCCCGCGCTGCACCTGTGGCAGCCGCGGCTGTCTGGAACTTTACGCCAGTGCGCCGGCAATTTTGTCACTGATTCACGACGAGTGCGGCGTGGAGCTTGACAGCATGGAGCAGGCCGCCGGCTTTGCCATGACGAACAAGGCCGCATACACCGTGTTTTATAATGCCATGCGGCAGCTTTCGTTCGGACTGAACAACTATTTGAATCTGGTGAACGTGTCGCTGGTGGTGCTTGGGCATGACGCGGCGTTTTTGCCGGAGGAGTTCGTGCGGTATCTGGAGCAGTGGGTGGCCGATATCAACGTCTCTGTACACCAGCAGCAGCTGCGCCCGCGCTTTGTCAAGTCGCGCTTTGGCGCAAACTCGCCGATCTACGGCTCGGCGTGCGCCGTCCTTCAGCCGCTGTTTCAGGGCAGTAATCTGATTGAAAGGCTGTTTGACTGCGCGCAGCAGGAATAAAAAGCAAAAGAAAAGACGCCCCTGTGGGTACAAAATGCCCGGAACGCATTTCGCGTTCCGGGCATTTGCTATTTGCCTTACACTCAGCGAAGCACCAGCTCGCCGTTTTCCGTATCGACGGTAATTGTCGAACCGGGCTGGACGCTGCCCTCCAAAATCTTCTTTGCAAGCAGCGTTTCCACTGTATGCTGCACATACCGGCGCAGCGGACGCGCGCCGAACTGCGGATCGTAGGCCGCGTCGATGATGAACTGTTTTGCAGCCTGCGTCAGCTCACAACGCAGCTGCTTGTCGGCCAGACGGCGGTTGAGCGCCGCGATTTGCAGGTCGATGATACATCAGCTTTGCGGCCTTTTCCAGATCGTAGTTCTGCTGTGCGGTTTCAATCTCGCGGTTGATCTGCTCAATCTTTTCACGCAGCTGCTGCACGCGGCCAATCGCGTTCTTTTCGTTTTCCCACTGCGCTTTCATGGTGTTGAACTTGTCGCGCTGTTCGGCCAGCTCCTTCTGCAGCTCACTGAGCCGTCCCTTTGACAGCTCGTCGTCCTCGTTCTTGAGGGCAGCCTCTTCGATCTCCATCTGGATGATCTTGCGGTTAATCACGTCAAGCTCGGTTGGCATGGAGTCCATCTCCGTGCGGATCATGGCACACGCTTCGTCGATCAGGTCAATGGCCTTGTCCGGCAGGAAGCGGTCGGTGATATAGCGGTTGGAAAGCGTTGCGGCGGCAATAATCGCGTTGTCCGTGATCTTCACGCCGTGAAACACCTCATACCGGGATTCCAGACCACGCAGGATGGCGATGGTGTCCTCCACAGTCGGCTCCTGTGGCAGATGTTCGCAATGGGTATCATCGGCTGGCTGGCAGGCGTCTTGTACCGCAAGGGCGTTCTGCGGCGCGGGCGGCTGAG
>ULXL01076745.1_pt1 | contig 21649 bp, 15 predicted proteins | sample 1961241 | NCBI WGS metagenome assembly ULXL01 (sample SAMEA4835837, study PRJEB28245) | human gut metagenome | biome: gut microbiome; material: fecal sample | place: Denmark | collected 2008
AATGCTACAAATTCCTGAACGAGCAGGAGATTTTGGATTTTTACAGGCAATCGGTTTTCACGCACAAAATAAATGTTCCGTTTTGTATTGAGAGCACTCTTTCGGGAATCGGATACACAGGCTTTTTAAACCGTGTTTGGTACAAAAAGCGTGTAAATATTACCCCAAACGGAAACAGGGTGTTTTTGCATATCGGTGCCGCTGACTACAAAACCACTGTTATACTCAACGGAAAGCCGGTGGGCAGCCACAAGGGCGGCTACACGCCTATGTGCTTTGACATAACCGAATTTGCCGTTGACGGAGAAAACGAATTATATATACTTTGCGAGGACAACACCAGAGACGGCCTTATTGCAAGCGGAAAGCAAAGCGACAGAAATAAATCCTATGCCTGTTCATACACAAGAACCACCGGAATTTGGCAAAGTGTTTATATTGAATACGCTCCGCTTGATTATGTGAAAAATTTTAAGCTTACCCCCTCTTTAAAGCACGGAAACATAACCGTTGAATTAGATTTATGCGGAAAAGGAAGGCTTGAAATAAACGCATATCTTGATGAAAGGAATGTGGGCGAAAAGCACATAGAAGAAGCATCGAATTTTGTTATCGTTCAAATTCCCATAAGCGACATCAAGGCTTGGGAGCTTGGAAACGCCGTGCTTTATGATTTAGAAATAAAATTCGGCAACGACAAGGTGAGCAGTTATTTCGGTTTAAGAGATGTTTCCCTTGACGGATTCAAATTTATGATGAACGGCAAAAGCGTATTTCAAAGGACAGTGCTTGACCAAGGCTTTTACAGAAAAGGAATATACACCGCTGAAAATGACGGGGAATTAATGCGGGATATTGAGCTTTCAATGGCACTCGGCTTTAACGGAGCTCGGCTTCATCAAAAGGTTTTTGATCCGCGTTTTCTGTATTTCTGCGACCTTATGGGATATATGGTATGGGGCGAATACGCCAACTGGGGGCTTGATTATTCAAATCCAAAGGCGGTTGATATTTTCCTTAACGAATGGGGCGAAGCGTTGCGGCGTGATTATAATCACCCTGCAATTATCGGCTGGTGTCCTTTTAATGAAACATGGAATTTCAGGGGCAGAAAGCAATATGACCCGTTACTCAAAACCGTTTATGAATACACAAAGGAATTCGACCACACAAGGCCCTGTATAGACACAAGCGGCAATTTTCATGTTGTAACCGATATTTACGATGTGCACGATTATCGGGGCGAATTTGAGGAATTTAGAAAAAGCTATGAAGGTATTGTTACAGACGGCAAGCTTTACGAACATGTTTTGCAGGACAATCCGGGGCGGCAGAAATACAACGGAGAGCCTGTATTTATAAGTGAATACGGTGGAATCAAGTGGGAATCTGACAGGCAATATAAATCGTGGGGCTACGGCGACGATGTGCAAACCGAGGAAAAATGGCTTGAACGCTATAAAGGCTTAACCGACGCCATTCTTGACAACAGGTGTATGTTGGGATTTTGTTATACACAGCTTTATGATGTGGAGCAGGAGCAAAACGGACTCTATACCTACGACAGAGAAAAGAAATTCAGTGAAAAAACCTACGAGGAAATCAAGAACACAAACACTCGAAGGGCCGCCATAGAGCAATAAGCAAGCACGGAAAAACGGCAACATAAATTATAATAAACCGAATTTTTCATTTAAATGCCGACAGGCATCGCCGGGTGAAAAGGCTTTTGCTGAAAATCAAAGAAGGCAAAACAAAAGGGCTCCGTAGAAGCTATAAGCTTCTACGGAGCTTTGTTTGCTTGAATTAAGCTTTACTTATTCTGTTTATTTGATAATTGAAACGCCTGTCATTTCCTTTGGCTGTTCAAGTCCCATAACTTTAAGCATTGTTGGGGCAATATCGCAAAGCCTTCCGCCCTCTCTAACCTCGCAGGGATAATTATAAACAATAAAGGGAACGGGATTTGTTGTATGCGCCGTGAACGGTTCGCCGTTTTCATCAAGCATTTTATCGGCATTTCCGTGGTCTGCCGTTACAAAAAGAACGCCATCCATTTCTTTAACCGCCTGTGCAAGAGAGCCTACACATTCATCAACCGTTTCAACCGCCTTAACTGCCGCAGGGATAATACCCGTGTGGCCAACCATATCGCAGTTTGCAAAATTAACGATTACTGCGTCATATTTTCCGCTTCTTACTGCCTCGTTAAGCTTTTCGGAAACACCGGGTGCGCTCATTTCAGGCATAAGATCAAAGGTTGAAATTTTCGGAGAATCAACAAGGATTCTGTCCTCTCCCTCATACTGCTTTTCCTCGCCTCCGTTAAAGAAGAAGGTTACATGGGCATATTTCTGCGTTTCGGCAATACGAAGCTGAGTTTTACCGTGGGCACTGATATATTCGCCGAAGGTGTTTGTTAATTTTTCGGGACCGAAGGCAACCTCAACATTAGGCATTTCGGCGTCATACTGAGTTATACAAACATAGCAGAGCTTAAAAAATCCGTTTCTTCTTTCAAAGCCGCTGAAATCGGGATCAACAAATGTTCTTGTTATTTCTCTTGCTCTGTCGGGGCGGAAATTGAAGAATATAACGCTGTCGTTCTCCTTAATTCTGCCGTCGTTTCCGATAACAGTGGGAAGAACAAATTCATCGGTTAAATGCTTTCCGTCTTCATCAATTGTTTCATAAGAAGCCTTAACCGCCTCAACGGCACTATCGGAATGAATACCCTCGCCGTAAACCATAGCGGCATAAGCCTTTTCAACTCTGTCCCAAATATTATCACGATCCATAGCATAAAATCTGCCCATAACAGATGCGATTTTACCGACACCGATTTCGCTCATTTTGCTTTCAAGCTCTTCAAGATATTCAACTGCCGAAGCGGGAGGAACATCTCTGCCATCAAGCAATGCGTGAACATAAACATTTTGAACGCCCTTGCTCTTTGCCATTTCAAGCAGGCCGTAAAGGTGCTCTGTGTGGCTGTGAACACCGCCGGGAGAAACAAGGCCGATAAGATGAAGCGCCTTGCCGTTTGCATTATCCATAGCCTTGCAAAGAGCGGCATTTGAGTTTGCCTCGCCGTCTCTGAAAGCCTTTGTTATTCTTGTTAACGGCTGATAAACAACTCTGCCGGCACCGATATTAGTGTGGCCAACCTCGCTGTTTCCCATCTGTCCGTCAGGCAGACCTACATCCATTCCCGAAGCGCCGATATATGTCATCGGGCACTCTGACATAAGCTTATCAAGATTTGGCTTTTTAGCCATTGCTATTGCGTTTCCGTATTCGGAATCGTTTTTACCGAAGCCATCCATTATACATAAAACAACAGGTTTTTTCATTTGTTTCCTCCTTAAGCAAGCGAGATAAATCGCTTTAATACTGCATTTTTGACGGGTTCGGATTATTACCGTTACCCTAAAAAGTTGCTTTTTTAAAAAAGCCCTCCTGCTCGGAGGGCTTGAATTCAAGGTCTTAACCCCTGCGGGCAATGCGGAAAAACCGCTGACTTGATTATTTATTTGCTTGCCGCTTTAACGATAACAGAGAAATCCTCTGCTTTGAGTGAGGCACCGCCGATAAGTCCACCGTCAACATTCTCCTTTGAAAGAAGCTCATCTGCGTTTTTAGCGTTCATTGAACCGCCGTACTGAACAACGAATGCATCTGCTGCATCCTTGCCGTAAAGCTCTGCGATAACAGAACGGATATAGCCGTTAACCTCGTCTGCCTGGTCTGCGGTTGCGGTTTTGCCCGTGCCGATAGCCCAAACAGGCTCATAAGCGATAATAACATTTTTAAGCTCTTCCTCTGTTACGCCTTGAAGAGCAATCTTTGTTTGAAGGCCTACAACCTCAAAGGTTACTCCCTGCTCTCTTTCAGCAAGAACCTCGCCAACGCAAAGGATAACCTTCAAGCCGTTATCAAGAGCAGCACGAACTCTTTTGTTTACCGTTTCATTAGTTTCGCCGAAATACTGACGACGCTCTGAATGACCGATAATAACATAAGGAACGCCCATTGCTTTGAGCATAGGAGCCGAAACCTCTGCCGTGAAGGCACCGCTTGGAGCCCAATGGCAGTTTTCTGCACCGATTTTAATATTAGAGCCATCTGCCGCATCAAGAGCCGCCTGCAAATCAACAAACGGAGCGCAGATGATAACATCGCAATCGGCACCTGCAACAAGCGGCTTCATCTCGTTTATGAGAGCCGTTGTTTCAGCAGGAGTGTTATTCATTTTCCAGTTACCTGCAATAACTGCTTTACGAAGCTGTTTATTCATAATATGTTACCTCTTTTTTTACACTGTTTAATAATTAGTCTTTATCCATAAGAGCGGCAATACCGGGAAGCTCCTTGCCTTCAAGGAATTCAAGAGAAGCGCCGCCGCCTGTTGAGATATGGCTCATCTTATCGCTGAATCCAAGCTTTGTTACTGCCGCAACGGAATCTCCGCCGCCAACGATTGAAATTGCACCCGACTCTGCAACTGCATTTGCAACTGCGATTGTGCCTGCTGCAAAATTATCCCATTCGGAAACGCCCATCGGTCCGTTCCAGATAATTGTGCCTGCGCCCTTGATTGCATCTGTGAAGAGCTCCTGAGTTTTAGGACCGATATCAAGGCCCATCCAACCATCTGGAATTTCATCGCTGTTTACAATCATAGCCTCTGTGTTTTCATCATATTCCTTACCTACCTTGTTATCAACGGGAATAAGGAATTTAACGCCCTTTGCCTTTGCATCCTCCATCATTTTGCCGGCATTTTCAACCTGCTCCTCTTCAAGAAGAGATGTGCCGATATGGTGGCCGAGAGATTTCATAAAGGTGTATGCCATACCGCCGCCGATAATAAGAGTGTCGCACTTATCGAGAAGGTTTGTTATAACGCCGATTTTATCGGAAACCTTTGCACCGCCGAGGATAGCAACAAGCGGTCTTTTCGGATTTGCAAGAGCTCCGCCCATAAAGGTGATTTCCTTTTGAATAAGATAACCGCAAACTGCCGGAAGATAAGCGGCAACGCCTGTTGTTGAGCAATGTGCTCTGTGAGCGGTTCCGAAAGCGTCGTTTACAAAAACCTCGGCAAGAGAAGCAAGCTCCTTGGAGAAGTTTTCTTCGTTTTTCGTTTCTTCTTTTCTGTAACGAACATTTTCAAGAAGCATAACATCGCCGTCTTGAAGAGCGGCTGCCATTGCCTTTGCGTTTTCGCCAACAACATTTTCATCCTCTGCAAGCTTAACCTCTTTGCCGAGATATTCGGAAAGTCTTGCAGCAACGGGAGCAAGGCTGAACTCGGGCTTATATTCTCCCTTAGGTCTGCCGAGATGAGAGCAAAGGATAACCCTTGCACCGTGCTCCATAAGATATTTAATTGTAGGAAGAGCTGCAACTATTCTTTTATCGTTTGTGATTTCTCCGTCTTTAAGCGGAACATTAAAATCGCAACGAACAAGAACCTTTTTGCCTGCAACATCAATGTCTTCAATTGTTTTTTTGTTTAATGCGTTCATATTTGTACCTCTCTGTAAAATATTATTTTAGCACGCTAAATATTATAAATTATATTATTACCAAAATCAATACATATTTTTTCACAGAGATTGAGCAGTTATTCGTCAATTTTTTGTCAATCTCAAATAAAAACCGTGTGTTTTTATAAAAATGTGTTATTTTATCTCTTTTGAAGAGTGCTTTGCTTTGACCTTTTCGGGAAGATTAAGAAGAACTATTGAGCCCAAAATAAGTGCAATGCCGATTATCTTCAAAAAGCCTGCGGACTCCTTATAAACCGTAAAGCCGATAAGGCATCCCACAAGCGGCTCAACCGCAACAATTATAGCCGCCGAGGAGGCTTCAAGATGCTTTAAGCCGATTGTGTATAAAACATAAGGCATAACGCCGCAAAGAATTGCCGAGGCAATGCTTAATGAAATAATCTTCGGCTCTGCAACGCATTTTTGCACAAGCTCCGACGGCTTAACAAAAAATGCAAAGCCGAATTCAGCAAAAAGGAAGGTGTAAAAGGTTATTGTCATACTGCCATAGCCCTTTTCAATTGCCAATCTGCCGAAAACAGAATAAAGCGCATAGCCTATTCCTGCGCCGATTCCGATTAAAAAGCTTTTTACGGTTAGCGCCTGTGCTCCCGAAAGCATTCCCGAAACGCAAAAGCAGCCTGCAACGGTTGCAATAATTGCGATAAGCTTTTTTGCATTTAGCTTTTCCTTAAAAAGAAGTGCAGAAAGAATCATAACCCACACGGGAGAGGTGTAAAGAAGAGAAACGGCAACAGAAACCTCTGCGGTTATCATAGTTGTAAAATAACACCAGCTGAAAAAGGTTAGGCTTAAAACTCCGCTTCCCAAAAACACCCAAGCATCTCGCAATTTAATTTTTAAAAGAGAGGGATTAACGAGCAAGACCGCCAACAGCATAACGACGGCGCACACAAAAAACCTTAAAAATCCCATTTCCATACTTGAAACGCCGAACGCACCGAGCGGATTAACAAAAAGGCTTATTATTCCCCAAAGAACTCCTGCACCTGCAACGCACAAACCTGCTTTTTTCTTATTCATCAGCAAACACCCCGTATTTCTGCGCTATAACCGAATTTCTGTATTCCGCCTCCCGAGTAACCTCACGGATAACATTAATTCCGAGCGGAATTTCAAACTGCTCGTTTTCGCTTTTAAGTTCAATTTCAAGAAGCGCAATATCCTTCCAAAACTCAAAGACATCAAGCTCAAAGCATTTGTTTTTATAAAGTATAAGATAACGCCTTTTTGAAAGAACCCTTTCTCCTTTAACGGCGTTTTCATATTCCTCTTTTGTGATTCGGCTTTCAAGCTCTGTTCGCTTTATATCGGAAATTTTGATTTTCTGCGTTTTTATATAAATGTATTCGCCGTTTTTTCCTCTTTTTCTTACACGAAAGCGTTCGCCGTGTTTATTAATATACGCCTGGCTGATTTCAACAAAATCGCAAACGGGAAAAGAGGCAAGCAGGCTTTCCTCGGGGCGTGAAACAAGAAATTTTCTTTCTATTTCAAGCCGCTCCGGTATGCCGAAGAAGAAATCCATTTCGGCAAAAAGCTCTTTATCTGTTTCGGCACGGCGCAAATGCTCGTTGCCTATCCATTTTTCAGCGTCCTCCTGCCTTGCACCGTTAGTTAAAAACACCGCCGAATATTCATTTTTTGATTTTTCGTTTTCGTATTCGGGATTAAAGCAAAGCTCTGCACTGCCCGAATAGCGATTTTCAATTTCACGCCTTGGCGCATTGCCGATAACTGCCACCTTTTCCATAATTTAAACCTTTTCTTTTTCTCTTTTGTTTTTTAAATCCTTTGCCCGATACGGTTTTTTTGCAAGCATAAAAGCAAGCAAGGCGATAACCGCAAATGCAGCAACGGTAAATATGTTGAACTCACCCTGAGTGATGAGAAGCGTTAATCTGTAAATAACGAGCGAAACGCAATAAGCGAAAAAGCACTGATAGCCGATTGCAAACACAGTCCATTTTGAGCTGTTCATTTCCCTGCGAATTGCACCCATTGCGGCAACACACGGCGCACAAAGAAGATTGAAAATGAGGAAGGAATATCCCTCTGCCGCAGTAAACGCATCTGACAAATTACTGTAAAGCACACCGAAAACACCAACGATCTCCTCCTTTGCAAGCAGACCGAGAAGCGTTGCAACGGTTGCCTGCCATGTGCCGAAGCCGAGAGGAGCGAAAACAAAATTAATTGCCATTCCAAGATATGCAAGAACGGAATTATCCATGGATTCAACCATAGTGAGCCTGCCTGCTTCAACGCCGAAGCTTGAAAGAAACCAAACGGCGCAGGAGGCTAAAAGAATTATTGTGCCCGCCTTTTTGATATAGCTCCATGTTCTGTCCCATGTTGCACGGAAAACGGCTTTAAGGGTTGGCATATGATAGCTTGGAAGCTCCATAACAAAGGGAGACGGCTCGCCGCTGAACAGCTTTGTTTTTTTCAACATAATGCCGCTTAAAATAATTGAGGCTATGCCGATAAAATATGCGCTTGGCGCAACCCACCATGCACCGCCGAAAAGGGCACCCGAAATAAGTGCAATAACGGGAAGCTTTGCTCCGCAGGGAATAAAGGTTGTTGTTATAACCGTCATTCTGCGTTCCTTTTCATTTTCAATTGTTCGGCTGCTCATTATTCCGGGAACTCCGCAGCCCGTGCCCACGAGTATCGGAATAAAGCTTTTTCCCGAAAGGCCGAATTTTCTGAAAAGCTTATCCATAATAAAGGCTATACGGCTCATATATCCGCAGTCTTCAAGGAATGAAAGAAAAACAAAAAGCACAAAAATCTGCGGAACAAAGGATAAAACCGCACCCACTCCCGCAAGTATGCCGTCAACAATAAGGCTTGTAAGCCACGGCGCACAGTTAATTCCCGTTAAGAAATTCGTTACAACAAGCGGCAGTCCGTTATCGCTGAAAACACTGTTTGTTATCAGCTCGGAAAGCTTTCCTCCAACGGTTGTTACGGAAAGATAATAAACGCAAAACATTATTACCGCAAAAATCGGAAGAGAAAGATATTTATTAGTTACTATTTTATCTATTTTTTCGGTTACGGGGGTTTTTCCGCTTTTAGTTCTGCATTCGTCAATGCAGCTTGTTATGTATCTGTATCTTTGATCGGCGATAATGCTTTCGCTATCGTCATCATAATACTTTTCAACATCCGCAATAATGCTTGTGCAATCGGGAAAATCCTTTGAAACAAGAGGGTCCTTTTCAAATATTTTAGTTGCATAATAGCGCTTATGCAGCATATCCGTTCCTTCGGGAAGCATTGCGGAAATAAAATGAATTGCAGATTCAACACGATCGTCAAAGCTATGATGAATAGGCGGAATGCCCTTATTTGTTCTTGCAAGCTCAACCGCCTTTTTGGCGCATTTCTTAACGCCCGTTCCCTTTAACGCCGATATTTCAAAGCAAACACAACCGAAGTGCTCGCTGATTTCTTCAAGATTTATTACATCTCCGTTTTTCTTAACAACATCAATCATATTGATTGCCATTATAACGGGTATGCCTATTTCGCAAAGCTGGGTTGTTAAATAAAGATTTCTTTCAAGATTTGTGCCGTCAATAATATTGAGTATTGCATTCGGCTCCTCATTAACAAGATAATTTCTTGCAACAACCTCCTCGGGTGTATATGGCGAAAGGCTGTAAATTCCGGGCAAATCGGCAATAATAACATCCTCCTCGCCGATGAGCCTGCCCTCCTTTGCCTCAACGGTTACTCCCGCCCAGTTGCCAACATACTGATTCGAGCCCGTAAGCGAATTAAAGAGCATTGTTTTACCGCAGTTTGGATTACCTGCAAGCGCAATTTTAATCATTTTTTCATCTCCGATTTTATATAATCACAGTATAGCTTTAAAATATCAATATCTGTTTTTTCATAAACCATACGGGCACCGACGGCGTCCTCTATCTCATTAAAAACGGCTTTTCCGTTGTTAAAAACAAAATCTATTCCGATATAATCATATTTAAGCAGAGAAGCAATTTTTTGAACAAGGCCTTGCTCGTCCTTGCTCATATTATAAATATAAGCCTCTCCGCCAAGACAGAAGTTTGAGCGAAAATCATTTCTGTTAATACGAAGAATTGACGCAATAATTTTTCCGCCGATAAGCCAAACCCGCAAATCCTTTCCCATATCGGAGGCCGGACATTGATAAACGAAGCCCTCTTTAACTTCAAAGCCGTTTTCCGTTATGAGTGAAACATTTTTGCCGCCCTTGCCGCCAATCGGCTTCTCAACAACGGGGGCGGATTTTTGATTTATCGGCATAATTTCCACATCGTTTTTTTGCATAAATTCATAGCATTTTTGCTTATCGTTTGCAAGAAGCGAAAGAGAATACGGATTAAAAACACGCACTCCCCTGCTTTCGAGACCTTTGGCAATTTCGGCGTTATCGGTTCTGTTTACGGCAAAATCAATATTATCGGGGATTTCATCCCTTTCGCTGATAACGAGCGGAATTTCAAGAAGCCCTGTTATTTTTTCAACGGCAAAGGAATTTCGCCTTGCCTCCTCTTCGGTATAAATAAGTATTCCGTTCATTATTTTCTGTTTGCAATCCTTTTTTTAATCTCCTCAAAAATCATCGGTGCGGTGTCTGTGCCCGTGCAGTTCATAAGGTTGATTATATGAGCGTTACTGTTTACCTCACAAACAACGCCGTTTTCAAAAATATCAACTCCGCCGAAGGTTAAGCCGAGAACACGGCACGCTTTTTCGGCAAGCTTCTTTTCGCTTGTGCTCGGTGAATACGCCTGTGCACAGGCGCCGTTTGTTACATTCGCACGAAAATCATTTTGATTAACACGCCTCATAGCCGCAACAGCCCTTCCGCCGACAACCTCTATTCTTATATCCCTGCCCTCGCAGGAGGACATAAATTCCTGCAAAATAAAGGGTTTTTCGGTTATATGCTCCAAAATCTCCTGCCTTGAACGGCAAAGAAAAACCTGCTCGCCGAAGGAGCCGAAGCATTCCTTAAAAACAAGCGGAAGCCCGAGAATTTCAATGCTTTTATCAACAAAGGCACTGTAATCCGCTTTAAAAAATGAAAGAGGGGCAATGAGCGTTTTCGGTTGAGGAACAGAGCCTAAAAGCGCAAGATATGTTTTTGCCTTATTATCGCAAAGCTCTATGCTTTCGGCACTGTTAAAAACGGGAACGCCCTGCCTTTCGAGTAGGCGTGCGGTTAAGGAATCCTTATCCCAAAAAAGCACAAAATCGCATTCGGGCACCTCGCAGGATAATTCCAGATTTGTTTTGATTTCAAGCTCAATTTCGCAATCGTGTGCGGATTTGAGCAGATGAGAATGGAGCATATCATATTTTTCGCCCTTTAAAAAGGCGTTAACCGCAAGTATTCCCTTCAATCGCTCAGCTCCCTTTTTAACAATTTGTATAATTGTAGCATTTTTCCTTGCTTTTTTCAATGCAGTGATATAAAATATATATATTCTTTTTGCGGATAAATATTTAAGAAAGGCTACGGTGATAAAAATGACGGAATATAAATTAAAATACGGATGCAATCCAAACCAAAATCCTGCAAGAATCCATCTTGACGGCAAGGAGCTTCCGTTTCAAATTCTTAACGGAAGCGCAGGATATATTAATCTTCTTGACGCATTTAACTCTTGGCAGCTTGTTAAGGAATTAAAGGAGGCAACAGGACTTCCGAGTGCGGCTTCCTTTAAGCACGTTTCCCCTGCCGGTGCGGCGGTTGCACAGCCTTTAAGCGAAACAGACAGAAAGGTTTGCTTCGTTCCCGACGGTCTTGAGCTTTCCCCTATTGCACAGGCTTATGTTAGGGCAAGAGGCTGCGACAGGGTTTCCTCCTTCGGAGATTTTGCGGCATTATCCGATGAGTGCGACGCATGCGTTGCAGAGTTTCTTGTTAAAGAGGTTTCAGACGGAATTATTGCTCCGTCATACACCGAGGAAGCACTTGAAATACTTAAAAAGAAAAGACGAGGAAATTATCTTATCATTCAAATAGACGAAAATTATGTTCCCGAGGAGCTTGAAACAAAGCAGGTTTTCGGCATTAAATTTGAGCAAAAAAGAAACAACGCAAGGATAACGATGGATCTTTTCAACGATATGCCTACAAAAATCAAGGATATTCCCGAAATTGCAAAAATTGATTTGCTTATTTCAATGATAACTCTTAAATACACGCAGTCTAACTCCGTTTGCTACGCCCTGGGCGGACAGACAATCGGCGTTGGCGCAGGTCAGCAGTCAAGAATCCACTGCACACGCCTTGCAGGAAATAAGGCAGACAATTTCTGGCTTCGCAGAAACGAAAAGGTGCTTAATCTTCCGTTTATTGACGGCATAAGAAAATGCGAGGCTGATAATGCAATAGACCTTTATATCAGCGACGAATACGAGGACCTTTACAAAAACGATTTATGGAAAAAATATTTTTCCGAAAAGCCCGAGCCGTTTACAAAGGAAGAAAAGGCAGAGTGGCACAAAAAAATGGACCTTGTTGCTCTTGGCTCCGATGCATTCTTCCCGTTTGAAGACAACATTGAGCGTGCCGTTAAATCGGGAGTTAAATACATTGCCCAGCCCGGCGGCTCTGTAAGAGACCAAAATGTTATTGAATGCTGTGATGATTTCGGTATTGCAATGGCAATGACAGGCATAAGACTTTTCCATCATTAATACAATAAAATTTTTTAAAAGCTTCGGGAACGGTTTTCCGAGGCTTTTTATATATTTTGAAAACGGCAGGAGTAAACCCCTGCCCTACGAGGAAATATTAAAACCCAAAATACATTCCGTAGGGCAAGGGCTTGCTCTTGCCGAACAACAAAGCACCGCATTTCTGCGGTGCTTTGTTGCTGATTTATTGATTATTTGAGAGCATTTTTAACTGCTTCAAGCTCATCTTCAAGCTCCTGAGGAAGAGTGTCGCCGAACTTAGCATAAAGCTCGTCAACGCCTTTGAGCTCTTCCTCCCAAGCGTCCTTATCAACATCAAGAATCTTTTCAAGATCCTCTTTTGTCATATCAAGGCCTTCAAGGTTGATATCCTCTGCCTTAGGAAGATAGCCGATAGGAGTTTCAACAGCATCCACCTTGCCTTCGCAACGGTCGATAATCCAATCAAGAACACGAAGGTTATCGCCGAAGCCGGGCCAAAGGAAGTTGCCCTCATCGTCCTTACGGAACCAGTTAACATTAAAGATTTTCGGTGCCTTATCGGGATCAAGAGTTTTACCGATTTCAATCCAATGCTTCCAATAATCGCCCATATTGTAGCCACAGAACGGAAGCATAGCCATAGGATCACGACGAACAACGCCTACTGCGCCTGTTGCGGCAGCAGTTGTTTCAGAGCCCATAATTGAGCCAACGAAAACGCCGTGGTTCCAGCTCTTTGACTGATATACGAGAGGAGTGAGCTTTGCTCTTCTGCCGCCGAATACGAAAGCAGAAATCGGAACACCCTGCGGATTTTCAAATTCAGAGGAGATGCAGGGGCAGTTAACTGCGGGAGCAGTAAATCTTGAATTCGGATGTGCACCCTTTTCATCAGACTCTGCGCCGTTCCAGGGATTGCCCTTCCAGTCGATAGCATTTGTTGGCGGATTCTTATCAAGACCCTCCCACCAAACTGTGTTGTTATCAAGATTATGGCAAACATTAGTGAAGATTGTGCCCTTCTTTGTTGAAGCAAGAGCATTCGGATTTGACTTTTCATTTGTTCCGGGAGCAACACCGAAGAAGCCGTTTTCAGGGTTGATGGCATAAAGTCTGCCGTCCGGACCTTTTCTTATCCAGCTGATGTCGTCGCCTACGCACCAAACCTTATAGCCCTTCTTTTGATATCCCTCCGGAGGAATGAGCATGGCAAGATTTGTTTTGCCGCATGCGCTCGGGAATGCCGCACAGATATATTTGATATCTCCGTTTGGCTTTTGAAGACCGAGAATAAGCATATGCTCTGCCTGCCACATTTCATTTTTACCGAGATAAGAAGCAATACGAAGCGCAAAGCACTTTTTGCCGAGAAGAACATTTCCGCCGTAAGCAGAGTTTACCGAAATAATTGTGTTGTCCTCAGGGAACTGACAAATCCATCTGTTTTCGGGATCAACATTACATTTGCAGTGCATACCGCGAACCCAATCGTTTGAATCTCCGAGAGCGTCAAGAACCTTGGTGCCTATTCTTGTCATAATATTCATATTAAGAACAACATAGATTGAATCTGTGATTTCAATTCCGATTTTTGAGAACGGAGAACCAACGGGGCCCATTGAATAAGGAATGATATACATTGTTCTGCCCTCGTAAGAGCCTCTTGCAATATCATAAAGCATTTTATAAGCCTTTGACGGCTCCATCCAATGATTTGTTGGACCTGCGTCTTTTTCGGTTTTTGAGCAGATAAGTGTTCTGTCTTCAACACGGGCAACATCGTTTTCGGCTGTTCTGTGGAGATAGCAATCGGGAAGAAGCTCATCATTAAGCTTAATCATTTCGCCTGTTTCAACCGCCTCTGCTTTAAGAGCGTCTATCTGCTCCTTAGAGCCGTCAATCCAAACGATTTCAGACGGCTTCAAAAGCTCAATCTTTTCATCGAGCCAAGCAAGGAGTGAAGGATTTTTTGTTAATTTTGTTTCCATTATTTATTCTCCTTTAATTATAGAATATTAATTAATGATAAAAATTATAGTGCCGCAATTTTCATCATTATTATTATATCAACTATTTTGATAAATTCAATAGTCAGATTGTATAAATTGACTAAAAATTAACAATATCTATTGGCATAGTTGCATAAGCGTTAAGGCTGAGCGGTGCAGAAACGCCTGCCAAATATTCATAATAGCCTTGCGAAGCAACCATTGCGCCGTTATCGCCACAGTATTTTATAAGCGGAAGCTGAAGACTCCAACCGTTTTTGCGGCACATTTTTTCGCTTTCCTCTCTTAAAAGTGAATTTGCACAAACACCGCCTGCAAGCACGATTTTATTATATCCAAAATCCTTTGCAGCCTTCTCTAAATTTGAGATTAGACAAAAAACGACATTTTTTTGAAACGACGCCGCAAGATCTGCCGTATTTATTTCAACGCCCTTTTGCTGCGCATTATGAACTGTATTTATAACACTTGTTTTAAGTCCGCTGAAGGAAAAATCATACGGAGCCCCGTCCACCCTCGGATGAGGAAAAGAAAACGCATCGGGATTTCCGCTTTTGCTGATTTTATCAATGCTTATTCCGCCGGGATAGTCAAGCCCCATCGTGCGCCCTGCCTTGTCAAGCGCTTCGCCTGCTGCGTCATCTCTTGTTTTGCCGATAATTTTATAATCGGTATAACCGTTTACGGCAACAATATGCGAATGGCCTCCGCTGACAACAAGGCAAAGAAACGGCGGCTCAATATCGCTTGAAAGGTAATTTGAAGCAATATGAGAACGCAGATGATGAACGGGAACAAGCGGCTTTTTTGAAGCGGCGCAAAGCCCCTTTGCAAAATTAACACCAACAAGAAGCGAGCCGATTAATCCGGGTGCATATGTTACCGCAACAGCCTCAATATCTTCAAGGGTGCATTCTGCCCCTTCAAGTGCCTCTTTAACAACATTGCTTATGCATTCAGCGTGGCGACGGGAGGCGATTTCGGGCACAACGCCGCCGTAAAGCTTATGCTCTTCAAGAGAGGTTGCAACTATATTTGATTTTACAATTCTGCCGTTTTCAACAACTGCCGCCGCAGTTTCATCACATGAGGATTCGATTCCTAAAATTTTCATATTAATTTGCCTTTTTCGGTGCAGACACTATTTTACACACCGTTACCCTAAATTATTTTTTTCATCAAAACCGCATTTTCCGTTGGGTCTGAATAATAATCCTTTCTGATTCCCGTGTCCTCAAAGCCGAGAGATTTATAAAGGCTTATCGCCGCTGAATTGCTTTCACGGACATCAAGAAAAACCTCGCCCGCAGCATATTCAAGGCTCTTTTTTAGAACAGCCTTTGCTATGCCCCTTTTTCTGTACTCCGGCAAAACCGCAACACGAACAACATCCGCCTCGCCCGTCAGCACATAGAGCCCAACATAGCCCACGGCTCTGCCGTTTTCAACCGCAATGAGAAATCTTGAAAAATCATTTTCAAGCTCTGCTTCAATTGAAGCTTCGTTCCACGGGCGTGAAAAGCATTCTTTTTCTATATTTGCAACATCTTTAACATATTTTTCGGTTAATTCAATAATTTCCATAATTCAAGCTTATTTTAATGAGCGTCATACCATGTTTTTGCGATTTTTCCGTCTGCAATAAGAGTAACCTTCATTTTGCAGGCGTTTTCCATTTCCTCTTTAACAATGGCAAGAGCCCTTTGAGCCTCCTCCTCAGGTGCTTCAACGATAAGCTCATCGTGAACCTGAAGAATAAGGCGTGATTTCATATTTTCCTCGGTTAATCTTTTATCAACCTTTACCATTGCAATTTTAATGATATCGGCTGCTGTGCCCTGAATGGGCATATTTCTTGCAACACGCTCGCCAAACGCACGAAGCATTCGGTTGCCCGACGCAAGCTCCGGCAGATAGCGTCTGCGCTTAAACAGAGTTTCGGAATAGCCCTTATCCTTTGCTCCTTCAATCATTCTGTTCATATATGAAGCAACTCCGCTGAAATGCTTCAAATAGCCGTCTATATATTCCTTTGCTTCCTTATTTGTTACTCCTATATCCTTTGCAAGACTGAATGCACCGATACCGTAAACAATACCGAAATTAACCGCCTTTGCCCTTGAACGCATAATGGGAGTTACCATTTCCTGCGGAAGATTAAACACCTGTGCGGCGGTTGTGCGGTGGATATCCTCGCCGTTATTGAAGGAATTTATCATATTTTCATCACTTGCCAAATCGGCAAGCACACGAAGCTCAATTTGACTGTAATCGGCATCTATCAGCTTACAGCCCTCGCCTGCCGTGAAAAATTTTCTCATTTCTCTGCCAAGCTCTGTTCTTATCGGTATATTTTGAAGATTAGGCTCAAGAGAAGATATTCTGCCCGTTCTTGCTTCAACCTGATTAAAGGAGGTGTGTATTCTGCCGTCAGGCGCAATAACCTTTAAAAGTCCGTCGCAATAGGTTGATTTAAGCTTTGAAAGGCTTCTGTATTCAAGAATAAGCGAAATAATGGGATAATCCGGTTCAAGCTCTTCAAGCACATCTGCGCTTGTTGAATATCCGCTTTTTGTTTTCTTTTTGCAGGGAATTCCCATTTCCTCAAACAAAACAACTCCGAGCTGCTTTGGCGAATTAATATTAAACTCTCTGCCTGCAAGCTCAAAGATTGAAGCGGTAAGCTCCTTTATGCGTGCGGAAAGACGGGCTGAAAACTCCTCAATTCCGTTTTTATCAACCTCAAAGCCTGCCGTTTCCATACGGGCAAGCACACGAGAAAGCGGCAGCTCGATTTCGTTGAGAAGAGCCGTTTGATCTGCCTCGGCAAGAAGCTGATTTGTTTTATCAAAAAGCGGCTTCATAACATAAGCAAAGGGAATTTCCTCCTCGTCGCTTCCAAGACTGTTTTTATATTCGGGAAGTGCAACGCCGTATTCAAGACACAAACGGTCTATTGAATAATTACTGTCTGACGGGCGCAAAAGATACGCAGAAAGCATTAAATCTCCGCAAATATTTTTACATTCCGTGCCGAGAGAGCACGCAAGGCGATGAATATGCTTAACGAAATAGGAATATTTCTTCAAATCGCTTTTAAAAAACTCCTTAACAAACGGCTCAAAGCACTCCTCACACGAGGAAATGCAAAGCACCTCGCTGCCGTTTGCAAAGCAGAGGCGGGTTATTTCATTCCCGTCTGTAACGGGATAAAAATAAACCTCCCCGTTTTTGTTTTTATTAAGAATATCAAGAAGCTGTGTTGCGTTTGAAAATTCCTTTTTGGTTATTTTTATTTCCTCATTAGGCTTATCGGCGCACACAGCGTCGCTTTTACTGAGAGAAAATTTTTCTATAAGGCTGAAAAGCTCAAGCCTTGCAAATTCAGCCGAGGCTTTCTGCGGATTTCCCTGCGTTATACGATAAGCGCTTATGTCTGTTTCTATCGGGGCATTTGTGCTTATTTCTCCGAGCTTTAATGAAAGATACGCATTATCCTTTCCTGCTTTGAGCTTTTCACGAACGGAATTTTTTATATCTATTTCCTCAATATGCTCATAAATATTATCAACGGTTGAAAAGCGCTGAATTAAATCAAGAGCCGTTTTTGCACCTACTCCCGCAACGCCGGGGATATTATCGCTTGAATCTCCCTGAAGCGCCTTAACCTGAATAAGCGCCTGCGGTGTTATGCCGTATTCCTGCATAATGGCATTTTCATCGTAAACATCCGTTACTGCCTGCCCCATTTTTGTTCTGGCAAGCAAAACCTTAACGCCTCCGTGGGCAAGCTGCAAGCTATCTCTGTCGCCCGTTGCGATAAAGCATTCGTCCGAATTATTACGGCAGGCCTCGGCAAGCGTTCCCAAAATATCGTCTGCCTCCCAGCCCTCGCATTCAACGGTTTTTATGCCTATAAGATTAAGCAGCTCTTTAAGCTTCGGTATCTGCACTCGAAGCTCATCGGGCATAGCGTGCCTGCCGGCCTTGTATTCATCATACATTTTATGGCGAAAGGTTGGTGCGTGAACATCAAACGCCGCCGCAATTGCATCCGGATTGCAGGTCTCCTTTAATTTTAAAAGAATATTGAGATAGCCGTAAATTGCATTTGTGTATTCTCCGCTTTTGGTTGAAAGCAGCTTTATACCGTAAAACGCACGGTTTACTATGCTGTTTGAATCAATAACAAGCAGTTTCATATTTTAACCTCTGTTTAAAATTTGTTTATGTAAAAGAACATTTATTCAGGATTTTTATAAATAACGCTCCATGCACCGAAATCTTCAACGCTGTAATCCTGCGAATAATCAAGCATATTAAGATAATCGGAATAAACAATATTATAATCATCCGTTATTTGATTAACATTTTCGGCAAAGGAGCATTTTATTGAACCGTCTGTTGTGTTTGAAACAGCGCCGACCTTGCCGTTTCTTATATCTTCATTTAAAGGAGTAAGCTCAAAAATCTGCTCTTTATAAGGCAAAATCTTTTCGTTTGAGTCAAAATAATATTCGAGATAAACGAGATAGCGCTCTGCAAGAGCAATATCATCTGTCATATTTGAGGTTCCCAAAAAAACGGTAAAATTATCCTTTTTGCTTTTTTCCTCAACAAACTCAATGCTTTCAAAAAGCGAATCGCCGTAAATACTCATTTTGCTTTTCAAGCCGTTGGTATATATAAAGGCAAATTCGGCAGTAAACAAAAGCATTGAGGCACAAAGGAAACCGCAAACAAGCCCTTTAAGGTTGATTTTTTTTACTTTTCTGCAAAAAGCAATAAATCCAGCTCCCTCAAAGAAAACAAGAAAATAGGTTAAAACACCGAACCTGTAAAGCGTTCCGAAGGTTGTTTTTGAAACGGCACAGAATACCAAAACAGAAACAATTGACGCCGAAAAGAAAAGCTTAAATAAAAAGCCTCTGCCCTTTTGTCTCTTAATAATACCCTTTGATATTGCTGCTATACCGATTAGCATAAAAATGCCGCCAACCAAATTAGTGTAAAGAAAAATTGAATTTATAACGCTGCTTAATGCCCTTTCGGGAAAAACAAAAATATATATGCCGAAAATAAGATTAACCAAAGCGTCAGCGGGATTAAGCGTTATTGAGCTTGACCTTGTATAATAAGGCATATCCGAAATGCTGAAGCCTAAAACAGAAAACGGCTCAATAGCTCCGAGCGTTACAAGCCCGAAAAGAATAAACGCAAGAGAAACAATAAAGATTGTTAAAGCGCTTAAAGCAAGATTTTTAAAGCTGATTTTTTTCTTTACAAGCAGAATTATAAACAGGACTGCAAGAAAAACAGGCGTTATAATTGCAGATGCTATATAGCAATAAAAGCTCAAGCCGAAAAACACCATTGAAAGAATATAAAATTTTGTTTTTCCGCCTTTAACCGCCTTTGAAAGAAGCGTTACCGCAATCATCATAATGTGCGGATAAAAATTACAGTCAAGCATATATACGCTTGAAAAAATCTGCCACGGAGAAAATGCCGCAATCGCAAGGAAAGTAAGCCTCTCCTCCCTTCGCTCAACAACATTTTTAACAAAAGAGTTGAACGCAAGCAATCCTAAAAGCGACATTATAAGCGCCGGAAGCCGATAAGCAAAAAGGCTTTCTCCGAAAAGCTTTACGAAAAGTGCAACACAATATGTTGCCGCAGGAGACTGACCGCCGTGAAGCCAAGTATCAAAATAAACAGGAAGCTGCTCCCCCATAATATCGGTTTGATTTTCAACAAGACTTCTTGCGTTTAGCACAGTCATCGCCTCGTCAACATAAACACCTCCGATAAGGAGATTCCAAACGAAAAACGCAATATGAACGGCAACGGATATTAAAATAATAAGTACTTCGGCATTAAGTCGTTGCTTTTTATCAATCAACGAGCTGTGCCCTTCATTAGAGCGCAGAGCAACTGAATTATTCATAAGGCAAACAGATTGTTCGGCGCAAGGGCACCGCATATCCTTTCACAAAATTATAATACAACAACTTAATTTATTATATTATAAAAATATGGCAAAGTAAAGAGAAGCACGAAAAAAAGCACCGCAGGAAATATCCTGCGGTGCCGTAATGCTAACATTTTAAATATTCTTATGCTCTCTTAATTCCCTTTGAATCAAGAAGGTATTGATCTGTTGCCGGATAGTGCATATCATAGGAAATTGAAACAACTGCATTCTTATCCTTGATAACAGCTACATTGGCATGCTTTACCTCAACGCTTACAGCCATGTGATAATCGGCAGCAGTAACGGTTTTTGTTGCCGTGTCGATAGTAATAGTACCGGTTCCGCCTGCATACTCAACGAGGCAGTTTTCCTCGGTTGTGCCGCTTGCCCATGAAAGAGCACCAATAGAATCTACTGTTGAACCGATATCGCCGAGAACCTCAAAGAATCTACCCTGAGAATCCACGCCGCGCATAGACATTGAGCCGGGCTTAGGAGCGATTGTTATAGTGATTGTGCCGTCGCCGTTATCAACAACATTACAAGCCTGGCAGTCGTCAGGAGTAAAATAAGATGTTCTGAAATCAAACTCACCGGGATTTGAAGCATCTCCGTTTATATTATCAAGAAGCGGATCTCTGTTGTTGCAGGGAGGAAGTCCGTATGTTGTTGCGCTGAACAATCCGTCAACAATTCCGGGAACAAGATTATTAATCATTGCGTTCTCCGAGCCCTCAATGAGAACCTTTTCAATATTGAGCTTTTCCTCACCGAGAAGAGCATAGAAGGTTACTGCATTACCGTCTTTGTCAATATAATTTGCAGTTTGAGTTTTTGTGTTGTTATAGCATTCAACATAATAATTAACAACATCTGCCTCAGAACCGAACTCAACTCCGCCGTATGTACCGGCAGCAAACGGATCAATATCAATTTTAACCTCAGTTGCAGCGCCGTCGCCCTCTGCATCGGAGCCTCCGTTTTTATACGAACCGTCCTGAACCTCTTTGATTGCCTGGATGGTGCCGTTTGTTACATAATTAATCTTTGCACAGCCCGTAAGAGCAAGAACAAAGGAAACGGCAAGAACAAGGCAAAGAATTCTTTTTACTGTTTTCTTCATTAGTTTGGTACTCCTTTCAAGTACTATGTGAATTTGCTACTATTTTAATTTATATTAAAATTGCAAAAAAGTCAATACCAAAAAACAGAAAAACACAAAATATTCGTATTTCTTTAACTATTATTGTGTTGTTATCTTAAAAAATATATGATATACTTATCACGAAGCAAATAAAAATGATAAAAATTTAATGCGAGGTTTTCATTATGAGATGTAAAAACTGCGGATTTGATAACGAGGAAGGAAGATATATCTGCGCAAACTGTGGCTCCCC
>ULXL01040303.1_pt1 | contig 21400 bp, 19 predicted proteins | sample 1961241 | NCBI WGS metagenome assembly ULXL01 (sample SAMEA4835837, study PRJEB28245) | human gut metagenome | biome: gut microbiome; material: fecal sample | place: Denmark | collected 2008
TCTCCGCACAGCTCCTCTCCCTTTTTGTTGAGAGAGGTGTAACCGCTTTCGAGGTAAAACGCCATTGCGTCAGTCCTCCTTTTCGTCCTGTGACAAAGTCTTTTTCAGCTTGAGAAGCGCAACCTTGGTTTCCGCAGTTGTCTCTCCGAGCAGCGAAGCTATTTCCTGCGCCACGCGCATCTGCTTTTTGATAACGTCGTCGGTGGTTTGCAGCGTTTCCAGCTTTACCGAGTTGAGCTTGCTGTCGTAATTGACCCTTTCGGTTATGTCTTTCATAATGGCGAACATAACCTTATGCTTGGGCAAAAGCACAATGTGCATTTCGGCGTATTTGCCCGTTTTGTCGACCTTGACCTTTTTGCGCACCAGGTTTTTGTTCTCGCTTATCGCGAGGATAAAGTCCGTGGGATTGAAGTAATCCACGAGGTTGTTGCCCTTGCAGCTGTCGTCGATTCCCCACAGCTCCATGCCCTTGCGGTTTATATCCTGAATTTTCAGGTCGTAATCTATGACCACGATTCCGTTGGGGCTGTTCATGATAACCTCGTTGGACATACTCTCCGCGCGCTCCCTGACGTAGGGCAGACACATTTCCACGTCCGCAAAGCCGTTGGCAACCGCCCACGCCTTCTGCCTGCAAGTGTCGTATCCGCACGCGCCGCAGTCCAGCTCGTCCTCCGGTCTGAATTTGCCCGTTTTGGCAAGAATGGCTTTGATTTCGCGCTCGGGCACAAACAGATTGGCATTGTTCAGGGCGTAATGGTTGCAGCTTAAATCTATTCCTTCAGAGTCCGGTTTAAGCTCGCCGTCCCCCTTGTGCGCGTAATTTCTGACCGCTATGTTCGCCCTCACAACGCCGCCCGCGCGTTTAACCGCGCAGGGACCGTTTATACAGGCGTGGTCGCAGGCGTTAAGCTCCAAAAACACGTTGTACAGGTCGTCCACGCTTTCGAGAGCCTGCATTACGTTTGTGACTCCGCTCACCGCTATGTATTCGTAGTCGCTCCTCGCGTCCTTGAAGGATTTTATTATGCCGCGGCTGATGGGATAATTCCTCGCGGAAAGCTCTCCCTCCGCGCCGCGTTCTTCATTTTTGAGTTCCGCTTGAATATTTTTAAGGTCTATGCCCTCGCTCTTGAAAAACATTTCAAGCTCTTCAAAGGTGAGCACGTTTTCGATAAGAACGCTCTCGCGCGCCTCGCGCTTTTTGGCTATGCAGGGTCCCACAAACAAAACCACCGCGTCCTTGTCGCGTTTCTTTATCATTTTGGCATGCGCGACCATGGGCGTGTCTACGGGAGCAAGGAAAGGCAACGCTTTGGGATAATAAATTTCTATCAGCCTGTTTACCGCGGGACACGCAGACGAAATGAGGTTGCGGTATTTTCCGCTATTCAAAAGCTCCTCGTACTTTTCCGTGACGGCTGCCGCGCCCAGCGCCGTTTCCTCCGCGTCGAAAAAGCCGAGTCTTTTGAGCGCGGTTCTCATCACCTCGAAATCCTCTATTCCGAAGCTTGAAACAAAGGACGGCGCGACGGAAACATACACCCTTTTATTTTTTTTGAGCAGACGCTTGACCTCCTCCAGCTCGCCGTGCACGTACTTGGCGTTCTGATGGCAGACAAAGGTGCACTTTCCGCACAGGATGCAAAGCTCCTCCATGATGACCGCCTTTTGGTCCACCACCTTAATCGCCTTTACGGGGCACTCGCGCAGACAGCGGTAGCAGTTTTTGCAGCTGCTCGGCTTAAATTCGAGATACTGTCCCATAATTTTTCACCTCCGCGTTATTTTTCCAGCTTGGGAAATACGTCGCGCAAAAACACCTCTTCCACGTTTTCCGGTCTCAGATTGCTCAGCAGCTCGCCGTCGCAGGTAGCGGAAACGCCGTTCTGACAATTGCCCAGACAAAAGCTCGCCATAAGCTCCACCTTGTCCGCGACGCCGTACCTGTCGATAACCTCTTTGAGCTTTTCAATCACGTCATAAGAGCCCTTCAAATGGCAGGAGCTGCCCACACACACCTTAATCGTCATTTTTGTTTTCTCCTTGTTCTTCTGATAATTTTTTCGACAGCTGATTGCTTAAAACCAGAAAGCTTGTCGCTAAATCCTCGTATTTGATTGCCACGTAATCGGGCACGTCCAAATGCACGGGCGCAAAATCCCATATTCCCCTGACGCCTGCCCCCACAAGCAAATCGCAAACCTCCTGCGCGCAGATTCGGGGAACGGTTATTATACCCATTTTTATGTTCATGCGTCTCACTATATGCGCAAGCTCGCTCATGGGGAAAATCTGCTTGCCGTTGATTGTTTTTCCGACAAGCTCCGGATTGACGTCGAAGGCCGCCACTATTTCAAGCGCGTACTTGGAAAAGCCGTTGTACGACAAAAGAGTTTTTCCCAAAAGCCCCGCCCCCACGAGCACTGCCTCCTTCGTGTTGTTGTAGCCGAGAAAATTCTCCATGTCGGAAATAAGCTCGCTTACCTTGAAGCCGAGCTTGGGTCTGCCGTCGGCTACGCTCACCTGCGAAAGGTCCTTTCGCACCTGAATGGGGTTGAGATTAAGCCCCTCCGCAATAGTGGTGGAGGAAATGTAATCCTCTCCGCCGAGATTGGAGGTTTTGAGAAAACGAAGGTATCCCGGCAGTCTTATTAATGTGGCTTTGGAAATAGATTTCGATTGCTCCATTGTCCCGTCCGTTTATCGATAAATTTTTATCGATATAATTATAAGCCCTGCCGCACGCTTTGTCAATACAAAACGAACCAAAAAATTAACAATTTTTGACAATGCGTTTTGAGACGGTTTACCGACTCCGCAAACTGACTTGCAACACAAAAGCGCGTCCCGTCCAGGACGCGCAAATCAGGAGTTTTTGGACATTTTGTCGTCGATATCTATCTGTATATCCTCTTCAAGCTCTGTTTCCGTATTTTTGAACCCCTTGCCCACTACTTCTCTTACCGTAAACACGGTTGCAAAGGAGTTTTCGTCCGTTTCCTTGATTATGTGCTTTGCGCGGTTCAACTGCCGCTTGTAGATGACGCACATAACCATTGTTTTTTCCTCGTGCGAATACGCGCCCTCCACCCGTATGTTGGTTACGCCTCTTCCGAGCTTGGTTTTGAGCGCCTCAGACACTTCGACGGGCTTGGAGGTGACGATATTTAGCCCCATTGCCGAGGAATAACCTTTGTAAATCATTTCCTGCACGATTTCGCTTGCGATTTGCGTGGCTATCGAATACACGAACACCGAAAAGCCGTCAAAGCCTTCGCCCTTGATGAAAAACTGCGAAACAAGAGCGGCAACCAGAATGGTAGCCAGGTCTATGTAAAGAATGACGCGCATGGAGTTTGTTCCGCGCTTGTGTCTTTGGAGCAAAAGCGCAACTATGTCCGAGCCGCCCGTCGACGCCTGAATAGACAGCATCATGGGCAGGCTCAGTCCGCACAGCACGCCGCCGATAAGAGCGAAAAGCACCTTGTCCTCTCCCGCGCCGACAGTGCCCACCAGGGACGCAACGTCGAACAATCCGAGAAGCTCCATCATTCCCCCCATAAGCAACAGGCATATGCCTGTTTTCAGCGCGAATTTCTTGCCCGTTTTGAAATAGCTGATGATTACAAGCGGGATGTTAATCACCACGAGAAACGCCCCCATGAGGTCGGGCAGCGTATCCTTGAAAAGCCAGGACAGCGTGGACGCAACGCCCACTGCTCCGCCGAGAGTTATCGCGTTTGGCAGCAGAAAAAGCTGTATACCCACCGCGCGGAACAGCGCGGCAAGAAAAATGGTAGACGCCAGCTTGAATATTTTTTTGAAGCTCTTTTTTTCTTTCATATTATTTGTATCTCTTATTGAAATCGGGCTTGTTCAACACCGTGTTTATCGAAGTGCAAAATGCGAAGCACTCCTCGTCCACCTTGCGCAAAATACGCTTGAACACCTGATTCTGTCGGTACTGTATGACGACGATAACAACCTTTCTGTCGGTAGGCTCGCCGTATTCGGTCACTACCTCTATATTCGTGGCGCCTCTCTTGAAAACCTTGAAAAGTTCCGCGTCAAGCTCCTGCGATTTTTTGGTTATCACCGTGTATTTCAGCACGGGGTCTATCCCGTTCATAAAAATTTTGACGCAGAAGGAGGTCACGTATGACATCAGCAGCGAGTAAAGCACCTGCATCAATTCTCTTTGCAGCGCAAACGCGAGCGCGTAAACTCCCAGATTGAAGATAAGCAGAACCTTGCCCATTTCCACGTGGGGATTTTTGACGCTGACCAGTCCGGTTACGATTTCGCTGCCTCCGTTGCTGCCGCCGGCAAAGTAAGCAACCGTTATGCCCGCAGCCGAAAGCGCTCCCCCCATGACCACGCCGATAATCCTGCTGTCCGAAAACTGAAAGAAATTTATTTTTTCAAAGAGCAGCGTCACCGACGAATAAACCACGCAGGCGAAAACCGTCCTGACTGAATATGATTTTTTGAGTTTGAACAGCGCGGCAATCAGCAGCGGCGCGTTCAGCGCTATGCTGCCTATGCTCACGGGTATGTTAAAGGTATAATACAGGATGTTGCTCAGTCCGCCTATGCCCCCCGCCACAACGGAACAGGGCAGCACGAAGACATAGATTCCCAGCGCCATAAGCGTCCCCGCAAGTGTCAGCATGGCATATATCTTTATATATTCTGCAAAAGAATTTTTTTTGTTTAACGTCGTCATATTGGCTTGAAACCGATTTTCTTACAATCATTTATTTATATCAGCAATTGCGAAAAATGTCAAACGGAAACGGGCAGATTTTCACCGTTCTTCAAAGCTCGACCTCCCTTGCCTGTCGCCTTGTCCTACGGGAGCGTCTGTGTTCCGACGTAGATTTCAACCGCAAAAAAAGCGCTGCGGCGCTTTATGCGCCGCAGCGTCGGTTCGCTCATTTGTCGTCGGGCGCCGTTTCGTCGGGCGCAAAAAACAACTGAAAAATTCTGTCCATTTCCGCAATTCCCTTTTCGGAAAAATGCAGAGACGGAAACAGTTCCGCCATACGCTCGCCGAGTTTAAGAGCGGTTCCGTCCTTGTCGGCGTCCTCCCCGTATACGCCTGCAAGCTCGGTTGCCAGCTCTTTTATTCCCGCCACAAAATCAACCGCCTTTACGCTCTTGTCAATCAGACGCTCTCTCGCGTCGGAAAACAAAAAAATCTGCGAATAGACAAGGCTGAAAACATTGTCCTTCATCAGGTTTTTGAGGCTTTCCTTGTCGGAAGCGGCGAACAGCTTGTAAACCGTCACCGAAGTCGCTCCGACAGACACGGCGTCAACCAACAGCGCGTCGGTCAGCAGCCCGCTCCATCCCGTCTTGTCTACCAACAGCATTTTTACCGCCACCACTGGCAGAGCAAAAACAAACGGCGCAGCCACGCACGGGTCAAAGCCTCCCGTAAGGTCGATTTTGAGCTTGGGCAGCAGCTTTTTCAAAAGCTGCACAAGCACGACCACGACAAGAGTCTCGACAAAATACGCAAACCCGCGTGTTTTAATCAGCATAACGACAAAATCGCCGAAAAGTGTTCCGAGTTCCATAAATTTACCTCCTCCCCGCCTCCGCAAAGGGCGGATTCAAGAAGCGATTGACAACCCCAAAATCACTCTGACGCAATTGTACACCCGTTTTTTTGCCTGTCAATAGACCGGTCCGAAGAAAATTTAAAAAAAATTCGCTATTTTTAGCCCCCTAAAATCCGTTAAAAACAACGCCCCTTTTTTTGCCGCAACCGACAAATCCATAATAACAAACTATGACTTGCCATTCAATATAGATATTTGACATGGCTTGATATATGTTTTAAAATTTCAGACGTAAAACAAATTAAAACTCTTAAAAATATGAATGCAAAAGAATACGTTGAATTTATCAAAGAAAATTCTTATATCGCCGCAGGCTCCGACGCACACCGATGTATGCACCTTTTGGCTCGCAACGCGCGGAAAATTACGTCGAAAATAAACGGAAAATATCTTCCGCCCGAAAAAATACGCAAATTGTTTTTCAGGCTGATTGGCAAAAAAACAGACGAATCGTTTTTGTTGTTTCCGCCCTTTTACACCGACTGCGGCAAAAACATAACGGTAGGCAAAAACGTGTTTATAAATTCCGGATGCTGTTTTCAGGACCAAGGCGGCATAACCATAGGCGACGGCGCTCTGATCGGTCATCAGGTTGTGCTTGCAACACTCAATCACGACCTGAATCCCGAGCGTCGGAAAAGTATGAAGGCGGCGCCCATCGTGATAGGAAAAAACGTGTGGATAGGCGCGCACGCCACCGTGTTGGCGGGCGTTTGCATTGGCGACAACGCGGTAATCGCCGCAGGCGCAGTGGTAACAAAGGACGTGCCTCCCCTGACGGTAGTTGCTGGAATACCGGCAAAAACAGTCAAATACGTTTAAAAAGGAGATTTTGTATGAGCGGTTATATTTGCAAACTCGATGAAAAGTAGAAAGAAGGCACGTGCGGTACAACAACCGCTACGGAATTGCGCTTGCGGGCGACCTATACCAAGCGAAGGGATTGAATCACACAAAAAAACATCCCGCCATAGTCATAGGCGCGCCTTACGGCGGCGTAAAGTAGCAGGGAACCTGCGTGTATGCAAACCAACTTGCGCAGCGAGGCTTCATCGTGCTGACATTTGACCCCTGTTATATGGGAGAGAGCGCGGGAGAACCCCGCCGTGTGTCCTCTCCCGATATGTTCAGCGAAAATTTTTCCGCGGGAGTGGACTTTTTGGGGCTTTTGCCCTATGCGGACAGAAACAAAATCGGCGCGCTCGGAATATGCGGCAGCGGCGGCTTTGCGCTCTCGGCGGCCGCTGTGGACACGCGCATTAAGGCGGTTGTAACGGCAAGTATGTACGACATGAGTTATGCTGCGCGCGCGGGGCAAACACCCGAGCAGCTCGCCGCAACCAAAGAACGGCTTTCTTTGCAACGTTGGAAAGACGCGGAAAACGGTTATCCCGAATATATCCCCTCTTTTCCCGAAGAACCGACGCAAAACATTCCCGACGAAATGCAGGGCATATGGCGAGAATTTTACGAATTTTACGCCACAAAGCGCGGTCACCATCCAAACGCGCGAGGCGGATTCACAACCACCAGCGATTTGTCTTTTATCAACTATCCGCTGCTGCACTATATCGACGAAATCTCGCCCCGCCCCGTCTTCTTTATTGTCGGCGAACAGGCGGAGAGCAGATTTTTCAGCGACGTCGCCTATGCAAACGCAGCCGAGCCGAAGGAAATGCTCGTCGTCCCCGACTGCAACCATGTAGACCTTTACGACGACGCAACAAAAATTCCTTTTGACAAAATCGAAAGCTTTTTCAAAACAAATCTGTAACGAAAGAGAAAAAACCGATGCGATTTATTTCAAAACCATGTGCAACTACCAAAAAAAATCAGGAGTAAAAAAAATGAAAAAGACAATTACACTCATTCTTGCTTTTTTGCTTTTGTGTTTCGGACTGAGCGCTTGTACAGACCTGAAAGACAACAACGACGATAACGACGGCGGCAACGAAAATTCCTCTCCGACAACTGCGGCAAATATACTTGTGGCGTATTTCTCCTGTACGGGCAATACAGAAAATATTGCAAAAATGATTGCCCGTGAAACGGGCGGCGCATTGCACGAAATTCAGCCCCAAATACCTTACACGGAGGCGGATTTGGATTATTACAGCGGAGGCAGAGCCGACAGGGAGCAGGCCGATCCTGCCGCCCGCCCCGCAATCGCAAACAGCGTGGAAAATATGCCGGACTACGATGTGATTTTTCTCGGTTACCCTATTTGGCACGTACAGGCGCCGAAAATCATCTACACCTTTTTGGAAAGCTATGATTTCGCGGGCAAAACCATCGTTCCCTTCTGCACATCCGGTTCCAGCGGAGTCGGCTCGAGCGCGGACAATCTCCGCCCGCTTGCACAAAACGCCGATTGGAAAAACGGAACGAGATTCTCATCAAAAACGACAGAAAGCGAAATAAAAGCTTTTGTCGAACAGCTCAATCTTGATTTAAAAACGGATACAAATATGCTGAAAATTGCTGTCGGAAACACAACGCTTACGGCAAGCTTGGCAGACAATGCAAGCGCTGCTGCGCTTTTTGAGGCTTTGAAAAAGTCGCCCGTTACCATAGAAATGCAAGATTACGGCAACTTTGAAAAGGTCGGTGCGCTCGGTTTTTCACTGCCGCGCAGCGACGAATATTTTACTACGGAAGCAGGCGACCTTATCCTATATCAGGGCAATCAATTCGTAATTTATTACGACACAAACAGTTGGAATTTTACCCGACTCGGCAAAATCGAAAATATAACTGCTTCCGAGTTGCGTTCGATTCTCGGCAGCGGCAACGTAACAGTCACCCTCTCCGTCTGAAAATCATATCGGCGGCTGTTTGACAACCAAAACACCGTGCGAAACAAATATAGATTAGATACATGAACGCCGAAATGCAACGGCTCGGTTTTGGATTTTTGTAGAATACGCCTAATATATCGACCCATTGAAATTGAAATAACAATATAAATATTAAAAAAACGAACGCTGCTATCTGCGCGATACTTGTCAAACGGCACAAGACAAATTAAAAGTTTATACAGATTATTTCTATGTGACTAAATTAACACTTTGTCGAATCGCGCAGTCTTTCGCATATCGAATTTATTCTGCCGTATTATGACGCCGAAATGTCAATCAAGAACGGGTACTTATCGACTTACGGATTGCCGGAAGCGGACGAAAAAGAAAAAATCGCCCATACAGGCGATTTTCCGAGTGATATTTCTTTTGGTACTCCCGGCGGGAATCGAACCCACAATTAACCCTTAGGAGGGGTTTGTTATATCCATTTAACTACGGAAGCACAAATAAAAGTCGCATTGAATAAACGACCTTCTTCAATTATATTAAAAAGTATCAATATCAGCTTTATATTTTTAACACATCACCGGCAATCTGTCAATTCTTTTAAGTCTAAAATGTCAATCCAAATTTTTTTATCCTTTAAAATTGCACCCTGCTCCGTGCTTTATGATGTCGTAAATATTCAGCGCAAAAAAATAGTAACCGATACAACCGATACGGCACGAAACCGTAGGAGTGGTGTATCAGCTACCATTAATAATATACACCAAAATGCTGAAAATATCAACCACGAATCGCAAAAAGGCAAAAAATTCGCTCTCCCGAGCGATTATACCCCCACCGCTGCCGATTGTTTGACTACCCTTTAAAATTGCACCATACTCAAACCAAGCTGATAGTCAGTTCTTTGTCGATTAAGTTTGACTACCCTTTAAAATTGCACCATACTCAAACGATAATTCTAAAATGCTTGATAGCCGGCTTGTTTGACTACCCTTTAAAATTGCACCATACTCAAACCTATAAATAGTATTTAATTTAATCATATTCGTTTGACTACCCTTTAAAATTGCACCATACTCAAACCCAGCGTTTAGCGAATAGAAAACGCCGCCCGTTTGACTACCCTTTAAAATTGCACCATACTCAAACCCAACTGCCATATACCTTATTATCCTTTGCGTTTGACTACCCTTTAAAATTGCACCATACTCAAACCAAAATGTAAAAGTAATAGAGTTGCTGTTCGTTTGACTACCCTTTAAAATTGCACCATACTCAAACCATAATGGCATACTCACGGCGTTGCTCGTCGTTTGACTACCCTTTAAAATTGCACCATACTCAAACCGTAACTATGCTTTTCAAAGTGCCGACGTTGTTTGACTACCCTTTAAAATTGCACCATACTCAAACTCGTTCAGTCTTCTTGTCGTATCTTGAGGAGTTTGACTACCCTTTAAAATTGCACCATACTCAAACTTGTTGAACGTTGGAGGGGATTCCCCATCAGTTTGACTACCCTTTAAAATTGCACCATACTCAAACCGGGCAGTACGGGTATGCCGTCAAGGTGCTGTTTGACTACCCTTTAAAATTGCACCATACTCAAACTCAAATGGAAATAAATAAGATTTTAGACCAGTTTGACTACCCTTTAAAATTGCACCATACTCAAACCTTCATTGCCGCTTTCAGATGATGAGAACGGTTTGACTACCCTTTAAAATTGCACCATACTCAAACCATCTTCTTCGCTCACCTGTAACATATCGCGTTTGACTACCCTTTAAAATTGCACCATACTCAAACCGACAAAATGTATATGCTGGGCATGAACCTGTTTGACTACCCTTTAAAATTGCACCATACTCAAACCCGCTGTCAAAAAACGCGCTTGACCTTTGGGTTTGACTACCCTTTAAAATTGCACCATACTCAAACGAAAAGGTCGCTGTTTTCGCTCACGACCTGGTTTGACTACCCTTTAAAATTGCACCATACTCAAACCACCGTTATCAGATAATTAAGCGGTACAAGGTTTGACTACCCTTTAAAATTGCACCATACTCAAACTTTTGCTTTTGCCTGATGGTCGGCTTTTTGGTTTGACTACCCTTTAAAATTGCACCATACTCAAACGAAAGACCTTCATTGGGTTCAACCCAATCAGTTTGACTACCCTTTAAAATTGCACCATACTCAAACCGTCATCGACCTCGATATATTTATCCGTGTGTTTGACTACCCTTTAAAATTGCACCATACTCAAACCATTCGTAAAGCCTTATCTTGCAAAATGAGGTTTGACTACCCTTTAAAATTGCACCATACTCAAACCCTGCCCGTTCCTGATTTGTTTTACAATCTGTTTGACTACCCTTTAAAATTGCACCATACTCAAACAAAAAAAATGAAATGCAGTAAATGCGGTAAGTTTGACTACCCTTTAAAATTGCACCATACTCAAACCCCACGTCAGCAGTTAACGGCGGATGGACTGTTTGACTACCCTTTAAAATTGCACCATACTCAAACAAGCCGTCTTTTGTGGTAAACAAATTGATGGTTTGACTACCCTTTAAAATTGCACCATACTCAAACGAAGTTTCGTTATCTTCAAACGCATTTCAAGTTTGACTACCCTTTAAAATTGCACCATACTCAAACCTCAAATCAGAGTATTTTTACGCACCACACGCATCAATTCAAAGGACAGAATGCAATTATTTTTATATTATAGCATAAAATCTTATTCAGACAATGATTTCGCACAAATCTTTGTCAATCAAAGTGACAAATTCTTCGTCTGTTTTATTTTTCAAAGTATTTTCCAAAAGAAAGAGACAAACATCCTCCAGCTGCGCCTCATAGTAAAGACTTTTCAAATCCTTTTCGTTTAAAAAGTTTTTTAGATTGAAGAACGCAAAACATTTTATCCCCAAAATCCGCGCATTAAAATGAATAAAAGAAACTATAGACTCCAACAAACAGTCCTTTTCATCCTTCCAGCGCACTCCGTATGCTTTTAAAAGCTGAGTCAAACTGCTTTCCGTATCAAAATCTATCGGAAAATCCGTTTCTCCGTTCAGTTTTTCAAAAAAAGCATAAATCTTCTCAACAAGTTCCGAATACTCGACGGCAAAGTTGTTTTCGGCAATTTGCACCAAACAATTTAACAATCCGTCCCGCGCGCGTTTGTCTCCCAAATCAAAATTGAAAAAATCATACAGCAATTTTACGTCCTTGACTAAGGATAGTTTGGTATCGCCGTCAAAAAGAACAAAGTTCCCCGAATTGCCTTTGGATTGCAATGCAAATTCTTTGCAAAAATCGAAAAACTTGTTTTCGTTTTCCACTACAAGGACATTTACTACGGCAGGCGTCAGCTCCAACGGCTTTTCCAAGTCAAAATGAGACAGAATCACAGAACCACCAACCTTTCGGCGGTGTCTACAACCGTCGATTGTTTTTTTCCGAGAACAAATTCCATATTTTCAAATTGTCTTTCGGTAACGGTAAGCATCTGAATCAGCCCTTTGCCCGTTTTGAGTTTTCTTACTGTTTCTTTTATCACGTTTGCGGCGGTGTTGTTCAGTATTATTTTGGAATAAACGGATTCCTGCATCATGAAAAAACCGTTTTTCAAAAGTGCGGCGCGAAACCTTCTGTAATCGCGTCGTTCCTCCGCCGTTTCCGTAGGCAAATCAAAAAAAACCACTACCCGCATAAACCTAAAACTCATATTCCTTTATTTTTGACGTATCCCCGTCTTCCAACGCGTTGAAAACGCTCTTGGCGTATATACCGATTGCATCGTTCACAACAAAATATTTGTCGTCTATCTTTATTTCTCTGTTGAGAATATCGCAAAGGTATCGTTTGAAATCCGGCGTAAGTTGGCAATTATCCTTTCCGAACACCGCTTTGTCCACAATCACCCTGAAAGGCTCCACCAAATCGCAGCTTAGATTGAATTGATTGAACTCGCTTTTGTGCGCCAATCCGAGCTGCGTATTGAAACCCAATCCCGCGATTTCCCTGTTGAACGCAGACAGCAAAATGGTATATCCATAGTTCAACGCCCCGTTCAGAAAGGTTTTGTCTCCTCTTTTAAAACTCAGACCGAACAATGCGTCGAAGTATACCTTTGCCGCGTGTCCTTCACGGTTTGTTCTGTCATTCAATTCGGTACCGTCGACATAACTTTTCAAAAGTTCGCTCTGAGGGCAGCAAAGTTCGGAAAGAAATTCCATCTGCTTTTTTATTTTCATACGTACAATCGCCGTCCACACCGCGCTTTTGTGTTCTTCTTTCCAATTGAGCTGCCGCCGCAAAACTCCGCTGCAATCGTGTCTTCCGTAAAGCGGCAACAGCTGTGAAACCGGATTGTGATTTTCGTCGCAAAACACAATGTTGACTTTGTTTTTGATTAACTCGCTCAACAAAGCTGCCGTCAAAGAAACCGCGGTAGACTCCACCACAAGCGAGGATATCTCGTTAAGAAACAACTTTTTGACTTCTTCGCCGCGACAGACGAGATATCCCAGCTTGTATTCCAGCTTGCAACGTCCCCTTACCACTACAACCCGCCAGCTCATAGGAACCGCTTGAAGTCCACGACTTTGCAAAAATAGCCGGTAGGCGAACAGGATATCATTTTAACGTCGGAGTCTTGTATTAATTTACTGATACGATTCTTCCCGGCATTTTCAGCGCCGCCGATAAGCTTGATATTACTCGTCATACTGTTGCACCGCATAAATTTCAATATTTCCATCAACACAAACAATTGGTCTTTCAATTCCAAAGCCTCGAATTTGTCTCTGCCTTTTTCAAGATTTTTTATCTGTCCCTGTACAGGCAGTCCCGCATATATTTTTCCGCCCAACTTTTCAGTAAACAAATCGTACAAAGCAAGATTTTGCTCTTTGCTGAATTCTTCTTCTCTGACGGGTAAATCTTTATTATTGTATTTTTTAACGTCCCGAAAATGATTTGAGATTTTTTTGAGCTCCTTTGCGCTCCCGTTGTCCAGCCAAAGCTGATTGGCATTGCAAAGTACCAATCTGTCGTTTGTTCTTCCGCGAATCCAGGCGTAAGAGCCGTTAATTTTGAATAATGTGTTCAATTTTATTTTTTCTATGAGTATTTCAGGCTCTTTGAGTCCCAACTCTTTTTCGCAATACTTCAACTTATCTTCCGCAGTGCGGAAATTTTTATCCGCAAGCACAGTCACGCATTCCAGAGAAAGCAAAGTCTTGTCCTTTTTCTTTTTGTCCCTGCTCTTTACCAGCATAAAATAGGCTGTTGTCTCTTTGTCGTATCCGCCGTATTTCGACGTGTCATTAAGCGGCGCCTTCCCCTTTACGGGCGCAAGCTTGTCGTTTTTTCCTGCGGGATAAATGGTAGCGTCGTAAAACTGCCCTTTTTCCGTTTTGGAAAATCTTACTACACGGCAAGTGTTTTTCTCGGCAACAGAACGTATCCTGTTTTCGTCTCCCTTTTTCCAGGCATTTGTAATATCAAAATCATAAAGGCGTTCAAAATCATAATTGCCTGTACCGTTACTCCGTTGAAAAACTGCGGGATTATGGTTGAATTTGGTATTGAACACATTGCCCACCACGATATTGAAATAAGCGTCCTTTGCGTGGTGCAAATCGTTCAGTTCTCTTATCTTCACGAATTCCAGCCTTTTTTTGAATTCGTTTACATTGCCGGCTTTGGAATAAACTATTTCCGATTCGGGCAGCATCCTTTTCAAAAGCTGAATTGCGGCTTTGGCGCTTTGACTTGTGGCGATAAGCTGAGCGTTGATAAAATCGCCGCATTCTTTTTCCGTCAAAGGCGTGCTTCGCGTAAGTCTGTAAAATTTCTCATCGCTTATGAGTTTCTTGTCTCTGAGTTGACGCCATAACCCCTCCATCCTGTTCCTGATTTCGGCAGACAAAGGATAGGAGTCCTTTTTCACGCTTTGATTGATTTTCCTTCTGACGAGGACGCGATTGTCCAAGCTGTCGTCTTTGATTTTGGAGCGCGGATAAATATGGTCTATATCATATTTTTCTGTCTTGAACACATCGTCGAATTCTATTTTTTCACCCGTATAAGCGTCTTTGCCCATTTGCGTGAAATAGAAAAACAATTTGTCGCTGTTGAACTTTGAATCCTCTGTTTCCTCAATTTTTTTAATCAACTCTGTTTCATTGCGCAGATTTTCTCTATATTTATCCAGCAACTGCTGTTTTCGAGATACCGTGCGTTGCCCCTTGCGCGCTCCGTCGGGCTTTTCGCGCGTTGTTTCTACAAATATCTTTTTGGGAGAATACCCCTGCACTTTCTTGATTTCACTGACGATTTTCAACGCGCTCCAAATCGACCGCTTGACTGCGGGCGAACAATACAGCTCCTCCACCGCGCGGTAAGTCACCTTTTTATCCTCAACGCTTTCGGAATTGGCAAGGTCTATCGCTCTTTTGTAATTGTGTCTATTTGAAAGCAGCTCCATAAAGTTTTCCGTATCCGTCCGCATTTTTTCGATAATAGATACGTTTCCCACCTCGCCTTCGGAGTCGGTTTCAAATATTCCGTCAAGCAGTTTTTTGGAAAGTCTGCCCCATTTCGTATAATTGAGCGCCTTCAAACCTTTGATTTCTTCATCGCTCAAAACGGTTCCGTAGTTGCTTTTGATTAGCTTTTCCAATCTCTTTTTATCGGATATTACGGTTATCCATAAAATGATTTCCTCGCACATATCCCTGTAAAGATCGGCTTTGTCTCCGATAATCCTTTTGAAATCTATGTAAGAAGACAAAGAGTTTTTGAAATCTCCGTCCGTACCGGAAAAAACGTCCTGAGCCTTGCTTCCCTCGGGCAGCAAACCATTTTTAACAAGCTGCTCGCAGCACTTTTTGAGCGTAAGCTTTTTCTTTGTTTTTGCAAAATCAAAAAGAATATTTTTTACGCGCAAATCCTTTGTTCCGTTGACTTTCAGATTGTTCAATTCGTTCAGAAACGCATATTCGCTGTACAAAAAAGACGACGCGGGCAGCACCTTTTCGCCCGTAAGGTACGTGCAGAAATTTGTCATGCGCTCGATGAATTTCTGTTCGGAGGCGTCCTTGTCCACGACGTCGTCAAAGTTCCAAGGCGTAATTTTTTGCGTACTTAACCCCTCCTTTTTTATCATCCAGCTGAAGCCGGTTTCTTTGTCGGTGAACGGTCCCACATAATAAGGCACACGGAATTTCATGAGCGAAATTATTTTTTCGCTCACCGTCATCTCGCAGTTTTCGTCCTTTTGTTTTAAAAAAGGAAAATAATTTTCGGCGTTGGCAAGTATCGCCTTCAACTCCGCCAGATGCACCTGATAAGGTATGTCGCAGTTTTCCGCAGAAATCTGTTTGGGCAAAAATACTCCCTCGTCTATCTTTGCCAGTATACTTTCGTCTTTAATGCCGATCTCTTTTTTAAGAAAAGCGTAAAACTCTTCTTTTTTGCATTTTGCAAACCCTTTTCCCTTGTCCATGCCTATGTAAGCGGCATAATTGTTGACTTTTTTGTCGTCTTTTTCATTCTCGTCCGCGCCCGACGTATTTTTCTTGCCCTTTTTGACCTGACGGCGAAAAACAAGCGCGTACTTTTCCGGACAATTTTCACGGACATATTTTTTTAGCTCGGACAAATCTCTGCGGTGGGTTTCGTAAGCTTCCGTTTTTGCTTCGGAAATAAACTCCTTTCCGTGCAGGATATTGTGCAGGCTTGCAACTGACTGTACTTTTTTAAGAGTCTCTAAAAAATCCGCTTCGTCGTCGTCGAGCGCCATTCTCGCCTTTGCAAGCTTTTCTTCAAAAGAACTGTCTGTAAACGACATTTTATTCTCACCCTGAAAATCTCTGTCTTCTCCAAACATCTTTGACAGCGAAAAATTAAGCCCGACAACGGCGTTCACGGCTTCGCCAAGCAGCTTGTTTTTTGAATTTCCCGCCAATTCGAGTATTTTTTCTTTTCTTTCTCTTTTTGCCAAATTCTCATTGCAAAGCGTCTCGAATATTTCGGGTATTTTTTCTCTATAAAATCCCGCTCCGTCGTTCTCGCTCAGAAAACGGTTTATTTTTTCAAATTCGCCGCTGACGTCCGACGCGTCGTTGACATTAAAATCCTGTTCCCCGAATAAAAAATGACCTCTGTTTTTCAAAATGTGATGCACGGCAAGATAAAGCAGGCGTACGTCTTTTATTTCCTGCGTTCTCAAAGCGTTTCTCAAATGAAAAATCGTAGGATAATTTTTATAGTACTCCTTGTCTCCGAAGTCCTTGTCATTGAACAAAAGAAATTTTCCCCGCGCAATTTCAGGCTTGTCCTCATCAAAATATTTGCTGTTTTCAAGTCTGTAAAAAAATCCGAAATCCTTTGCGCTTATTTCGCTGTCAAACAATTCCTGCAAAAGGTTAAGACGGTGCCTTACTCTTGCAAGGCGTCTGCGATTCGTTCTAAAAGCGCGGCGACCTTGCGCGGTTTGCGCTTCGTCGAATAAATAAACGCCCCAATAATCCTGTCCGCGTTTTTTAATGAGATTGTAATCGACGTCGGTAACCGCCCAACCTACAGATTCCGTTCCCATATCCAAACCTATGTAATAATCTTGTTTCATATTGCTTGACACTCCTTGTCTTTCGGTATATAATAATATCAATCAAAGGCTTGACTACCCTTTGAAGTTGCACCATTAGTTCAAATAAAGTTTTTCCAAGACGCCGTTTTTACGGTTACGCACGAGGTGCGTTCGACTCTTTCTTTATGAAAGAGTTTTTTATTTGCGCAAAATATTCTTTAAATTTAATTAGAACTATTATCCCATTTTAAAGCTTAAAAGTCAAGTTTTCAGCCACAATACTTTCCCCAAAACAACAAATGTCTGTCGGACATTATTCGACAGACATTTATGTTTTTCCGCATTTTTTACATATTGAAGTCAATTTCAAACAGCAATTTAAATAATTCTAAATAACTTTTTTTGATTTGAATCGCGAACGCTTTTTACGCCGCAATGAACGATGCTTGCCGCCGCAAGCTCGATGCGGTTGTCACTCCACGTTGTCAAACTCCACTCCGCCGATGACGACGGTGTCGCCGTCCTTCATTCCCGCCTTTTTGAGTGCGGCGAAAACCCCTTTGTTCTTCAAAGTTTTCTGCATATAGCGCAAACTGTCGTAGTCGTCGAGCAGCACCTTGCGGGCGAGACTGTCAACAAGAGCTCCGACAACCTCGAAGCTTCCGTCGTCGTTGACAACAATCTCGAAGCTGTCCCCGTCGTTTCTTTCATATACAAAAGGCTCGAATTCCAACGGGGCGACGGGAGGAATTTCTTTCAGGGCGCGCGAAACGTATTCGAGAAGCGACCTGACGCCCTCCCGACTCATTGCCGAAACGGGAAAAACCTCGCAAACGTCCTTGAATCTCCGTTTGAAAGACTGCAAATTTTCTTCCGCGCAGGGCAAATCCATTTTGTTTGCCGCAACAACCTGTTTAAGCTTGGTCAAATCCTTGCTGTAAATTTCAAGCTCCTTGTTTATACGCAAAAAATCCTCCTCGGGATTTCTGCCCTCGCTTCCGCTCATATCGACGACGTGCACAAGCATTCGGGTGCGTTCTATGTGTCTCAAAAACTCGAAGCCCAGTCCCGCTCCGCTGCCCGCGCCCTCAATCAGTCCGGGTATGTCGGCAACCACAAAGCTGTCCTCAAACACGTTGACCACGCCGAGATTGGGGTTTAACGTCGTGAAATGATAATTGGCAATTTTCGGACGTGCCGCCGAAATCACCGACAGCAAGGTGCTTTTTCCCACATTCGGGAAGCCCACCAGCCCCACGTCGGCAATGGTTTTAAGCTCCAGCTCGATTTCCTTTTCCTCCGTTTTGACCCCGTGTTGGCTAAATGACGGCGCCTGACGGCGGCTTGTCGCAAATTTTCTGTTTCCCCTGCCGCCTTCGCCCCCGCGCATAACGACGAAAGTCTGTCCGTCCTCGAACATATCCGCCATGATTCTGCCCGTTTCCCTGTCGCGCACAACCGTGCCCACGGGCACGAAAATTTTAAGGTCCTGCCCCTGCTTGCCATAGCAGTTCTGCCCCGCGCCGTTTTCGCCGTTCTGCGCGCGGTAATGTTTTTTGTAATAAAATTCGCTCAGCGTGTTTACGCTTGAACTCGCCACAAAAACCACGTCGCCGCCCTTGCCGCCGTCGCCGCCGTCGGGACCGCCGTTTGGCACGTATTTTTCGGTGTGAAAAGACACGGCGCCGTTGCCGCCGTCGCCGGATTTTATGAATATCCTTACCTTATCCGCAAACAATTCAATTTTTCTCCTTGGATTTTTCTAAACCGCCCGATTGAAAATATTCGCACAGAGCTTTCAGCCTGCAACGGGCGCAGTCGGGACGCTGCGACTTGCATACATATCTTCCGTGCAAAAGCAAGTAATGGTGACTGTCCGACCACAGCTCTTTGTCTATTGCTTGGCAAAGCTGTTTTTCGGTGTCGAGCACGTTTTTGGCATGAGCCAGCCCGAGCCTGTTGGCAACTCTGAAAACGTGCGTGTCCACTGCTATGGCTTGTCCGCCGAAGCCTACGGCATAAACTACGTTGGCGGTCTTGCGCCCGACGCCCGAAAGAGTCCTCAATTGTTCGAGATTGTCGGGCACCTGTCCGCCGAATCTTTCAATTAAATCCCGCGACATTTCCTTGATAAATCTTGCTTTGTTTTTGTAAAATCCGCAGGAATATATAAGTTTTTCAAGCTTTTCGTCGGGCAAATCTGCCATTTTTTGAGGCGTATCCGCTTCGGCGAACAACAAAGGCGTCACCTGATTGACTCTTTTGTCGGTGCATTGTGCAGACAAAATCACAGCCACCAGCAGCTGATACGGATTTTTGAATACGAGTTCGCTTTTGGGCGAAGGAAATTCTTCCGCAAGTATATCGAGAATTTCTTTGGTTTTCTGTTCCATACGACAATTATATATCAAAGCGTCGTATTTAACAAGCATTTTTGACTTTCACTGCCCGACTCAGACGGCGCGCGCCGCTTTCGAAGCATTCAGGCGCGCACGACCACCGTTCTTCCGTTTATTTCCGTCACCGCGAAAAAGCCCGAAAAGCTTGAGTAGCTTTTAGCCGTTGCCGCAACGATATTTTTATCCTGCGGCAAAAATTTTATACTCAGACCGCAGCCCACGTTTGCCGCCTGAGGCGTGCTTGTTATGGCGCAGTTTACTCCTCTTTCGATTAGTCTGTTGTATGCGCTCGTCGTTGCGCTGCGCGACCTGAAGGTTGCTATCAAGTATGTCATAAAAACCTCTCCTTTTTCATTATGTAAGGATTAAATTCAAATCGCGCTTAATATAATTTCTTATAGCGGTCGGGCGGAAAAAACATCCGTATAATAATATACTTTTCCGCCGCCGAAAATGTGAAAGGAGCTTTTTGGCATGATTTATTTCGACAACGCCGCAACAACCTTTTTCAAGCCGCCGCAGGTTATAGACTGCGTTCTCGACAGTCTGAAAAATCCGGCAAACGCAAACAGAGGCGGGCACAGTCTCTCGGTCGCGGCAACCGCGAAAATAACCGAAGTACGCAACAAGGTGGCGCGCATGGTCAACCTCTCCGACCCGCTCAACGTCGCTTTCAGTCAGAACTGCACATCGGCTTTGAATCTCGCCATTTTGGGGAGCGTAAAACGACGCGGCTTTCACGTAATCACGAGCGTACACGAACACAATTCCGTGCTGCGTCCTCTTTTCGAGTTGAGGCAGCGCGGCATAATTTCCCTTTCCGTGCTTGCGCCCGACAGAGAAAACCGTCTGACGGCGCAGGCCGTTCAAAATGCCTTCAACAAGGATACGCGGCTGGTTGTTTTAAGCCACGTAAGCAACGTGGTCGGTTTCGTAAACGACGTCGCTTCAATCGGAGACCTGTGCAGGCGGGCGGGCGTAACTTTTATCGTGGACGCGGCGCAATCCGCAGGCTACACCGAAATAGATATGCAGCGGATGAAAATCGACCTGTTGGCTTTCCCGGCGCACAAGGGACTGCACGGCATTCAGGGCTGCGGCTGCCTTTGCTTCAATGAAGAAAGCAAGCCCAAGCCCATTATTTTCGGCGGAACCGGCTCGCAAAGCAATCTGCTCCTCCAACCAAAGGACAGCCCGGACTGTTTTGAAGCGGGCACGCTCAACACGCCCGCCATACTCGCGTTGGGCGAGGCGATAGAATGGCACTCCGAAAACGGAAAAAACAATCATGCGCAAATAGAGCTTGTCGCAAACACCGTAAAAGAAGGCTTGAAGGAAATCCCCGACGTACATATCATGAGCCTGAAAAATCCCAGCGGCATAGTCAGTTTCAGAATCGGAGACAGCTCCAGCGACAAAATAAGCGATATTTTGAGCGAGCAATACGGAATCGCCGTAAGAAGCGGACTGCATTGCGCGCCTTTGTGCCACAAGTTTCTCGGCACGGAAAAAACGGGTCTTGTGCGCGTGAGCGTCAGCGGGCAGAACACTCTCAAAGAGGCTTATATTTTTCTCAACGCAATCGAGCATATCGCAAAAAATCTGCGGAGCCAATAAAAGTTTCAAAAAAAACGAGGTCGAATCGACCTCGTTTTCTGTTTGCCTTTGCGCTTCATTTTTTGGTGTACCAGTTGTCGTAAAGGTGCCTCAGCTTTTCCGACACCTCCACGCCCGCGATATTTTCCACCGGTCTGAAAAACTCCTCCGACTCCTCCGTTGCCTCCGACGCTGACGTGTCACGGGCATTGAAATCCTGTCCCGAAGAAGCGGAATAATCCTGTTCCGTTTCCGTCGCGCCGTCGTTATGTATTTCTTCGCCTGCTCCGCTCGTCGGCTGATTGCCTAAAAACTTGCCAACCAGCTCCGCCACGACGGGATTGGACATAA
>ULXL01049990.1_pt1 | contig 21270 bp, 17 predicted proteins | sample 1961241 | NCBI WGS metagenome assembly ULXL01 (sample SAMEA4835837, study PRJEB28245) | human gut metagenome | biome: gut microbiome; material: fecal sample | place: Denmark | collected 2008
GGTATCGATACGCTCCATTCACTGTTTTACGACCACCCAGCGGACCGTTGGGTGATTTTTTACTGCTTTGGATTATTTCTTCAGGTATGCGTCGATGGCAGCCGCGCCCTTCTTGCCTGCGCCCATGGCGAGGATGACGGTGGCAGCGCCGGTGACGGCATCGCCGCCGGCGAAGACGCCGGTACGGGTGGTCATCTCGTTCTCGTCCACGATCAGGCCGCCCTTGCGGTTGGTGTCCAGACCGGGCGTGGTGGAGCGGATCAGGGGGTTGGGGCTGGTGCCGAGGGCCATAATAACGGTGTCCACGTCCAGCACAAACTCGCTGCCCTCAATGGCGATGGGACGACGGCGTCCGGAGGCGTCCGGCTCGCCCAGCTCCATGCGCACGCACTTGATGCCGTTCACGCGGCCATCTTCGCCGCCCAGAATCTCCACGGGGTTGCACAGGGTCTTGAACTCGATGCCCTCTTCCTTGGCGTGGTGCTGCTCTTCCAGACGGGCGGGCATTTCGGCCTCACCACGGCGGTAGACGATGTACACGTGCTCCGCGCCCAGACGCATTGCGCAGCGGGCGGCGTCCATGGCCACGTTGCCGCCGCCGACCACCGCCACAGCCTTGGACTTGATGACGGGGGTATCGGCTTCCTCGGTGTAAGCCTTCATCAGGTTGGTACGGGTCAGATATTCGTTGGCGGACAGAACGCCCTTCAAAGACTCGCCGGGGATGTTCATGAACATGGGCAGACCCGCGCCGGAGCCGACGAACACGGCCTTGTAGCCCATCTCGAACAGCTCGTCAATGGTCAGAACCCGGCCGATGACCATGTTGGTCATGACCTCGACGCCCTGGGCTTCCAGCTTCCTGACCTCGTTGGCCACGATGGCCTTGGGCAGACGGAACTCGGGGATGCCGTAAACCAGCACGCCGCCGGCAGTGTGCAGCGCTTCAAAAATGGAGACCTGATAGCCCTTCTTGGCAAGGTCGCTGGCGCAGGTCAGACCGGCAGGGCCGGAACCCACCACGGCTACCTTAATGCCGTTGGAGACGGCCTTCTCGGGCATGGCGTTGACGTTCTCCCGGTACCAGTCGGCAACGAACCGCTCCAGACGGCCGATGGCGACGCTTTCGCCCTTGATGCCCCGGACGCACTTGCTCTCGCACTGGCTCTCCTGCGGGCAGACACGGCCGGACAGGGCGGGCAGGGCGTTGGTGGATGTAATGATCTCGTAAGCGGCCTTGAAATCGCCCTCATGCACCTTGGCGATGAACTCGGGGATGCGGACGTTGACGGGGCAGCCCTCCACGCACTTGGGCTTCTTGCAGTTCAGGCAGCGGCCTGCTTCTTCCATCGCCATTTCGGCGGTATAGCCCAGCGCAACCTCCTTGAAGTTGTGGGCGCGAACCTGAGGTTCCTGCTCAGGCATAGGGGTCTTGGTAAGGGTCATGTTAGCCATTTTGCATTACCTCCTTATTTGATCAGGGCCTTGCCCATGGACTCAATGCGGCAGACGTGGTTCTCTTTGACCTCGGCCTCCCGGTCACGGTAGGTGCCGTTGCGGCTGGTCAGCTCGGCGAAGTCCACCAGATGGCCGTCGAATTCGGGGCCGTCCACGCAGGCGAACTTGGTCTCGCCGCCGACAGTGACGCGGCAGCCGCCGCACATGCCAGTGCCGTCCACCATGATGGGGTTCAGGGAAACCATGGTATGGACGCCGAAGGGCTGGGTGGTTCTGCATACGAACTTCATCATGGGCACGGGGCCGATGGCCAGCACCTCGTCGAAGGTCTCACCGGCCTCCAGCAGCTCCTGCAGGGGCTGGGTGACCAGACCGTGACGGCCGTAAGTACCGTCGTCGGTCATAAGGATCAGCCGGTCGGCTGCTGCCTTGAACTCGTCCTCCAGAATGACGATGTCCTTGCTGCGGAAACCGACGATAACGGTCACTTCCGCACCGGCTTCCTTGAACGCCTTGGCAGAGGGCAGGGCAATGGCGCAGCCCACGCCGCCGCCGACCACGCAGACCTTCTTCTTGCCCTCCACGGGGGTGGGCTTGCCCAAGGGGCCTACAAAGTCGTGGATGTAGTCGCCTTCCTTCAGCGCACCCAGGGCGTTGGTGGAGAAGCCGACCTTCTGGAAGATAATGGTAACGGTACCTTTTTCCCGGTCATAACCGGCGATGGTCAGGGGAACACGCTCTCCCATCTCGTCGATGCGGAAAATGATGAACTGACCGGCCTTTGCCTTACGTGCGACAAAGGGCGCTTCGATCTCCATCAGGGTGACGGAAGCGTTCAGCTCCTGCTTGCGAACGATTTTATACATGTTCTGATCCGTCCTTTTCAGAGTTTTTCAGGGGATAGAGTAACACACACCTATCGGCTTCATTATAAAGCGTTCGGGGTATTTTGTCAAATAAGAATGTTCCTTTTTTGTGGAAAATGCTTACAAAACCCGAAACATGTCACTTAGCCCGCCAGCGCGAAGTAAACCAGCACCACCACGCCCAGGATGATGCGGTAAACGCCGAAGGCGGAGAAGGAGTGCCTCCGCACATATTCCATCAACCCCCGGATGACGAGCAGGCTCACCACAAACGACACCACGCACCCCACGATCAGCACGCCGATCTCTGTGCCGGTGGCGGCGACGCCGCTGAGCAGAAATTTCAGCCCCTTGATGGCGGACGCCCCCAGCATGGTGGGGATGGCCATGAAGAAGGAGAATTCCGCGCCGGCGCTGCGTCCCACGCCGATGAGAATGGCGCCCAGGATGGTGGAGCCGGAGCGGGAGGTGCCGGGGATCAGGCTCAGGCACTGGAAGCAGCCGATGAGCAGGGCGGTCTTATAGTCGATGGCGTACACGTCCTCCACCGTCTTTCCCCCCACCCGGCGGGCGTTGCGCCGCTCCACCAGAATGAAGGCCACGCCGTAGACGATCAGCGCGATGGAGACTACGGTGGCGTTATGGAAGTGGGCTTCCATCCAGTCGTCAAACAGCACGCCCACGATGCCCGAGGGGATGATGGCGGCGATGACCTTGAACCACAGCTGCCATGTCTGCTTTTTCTCCCCTTCCGTCTTCCGGGGAGAGAACGGGTTGAGCTTATGGAAGAACAGGACGATCACGGCCAGAATCGCCCCCAGCTGGATGACCACGTCGAACATGCTCCGGAATTCGTCGGAAACGTTCAGGGTAATGAATTCGTTCAGTAAAATCAGATGTCCCGTGGAGGAAATTGGCAGCCACTCCGTGACACCCTCCACAATGCCGAAAAGCACGGCTTTTAACAGTTCCATCAAATCAGTCTCCTTCTTTCAGCTCGGGGGAAACGTTGGCAGTCCCCCGGTTTTCCGCCCCTATCATACCCGCAAAGCGCCGGATTTTCAAGTGCAACTTGTCCGTTCATAAATTGGGGTGGAAGTCTTTACAATTTGTTCACTAGAAAACGGAAATTCTCGCTATAATAAGGAGAAAGGGAAATTATAGAGAAATTGGATTGGGAGGAAAATAATCATGGCTGTTTCCGTTTTGATCGTAGAGGATGACCGCAACATTGCGGAGCTGCTGCAAATGTATCTGGAGAAGGAGGGCTACGCCGTCACCGTGGCGGCGGACGGCGGACAGGGTCTTGCCAAATTCCGCGCCATCAAGCCCGATCTGGTGCTGCTGGACGTGATGATGCCCGTGATGGACGGCTGGTCGGTGTGCAAGGCCATCCGTGCCGAAGCCCAGACCCCCATCATCATGCTCACCGCCAAGGGCGACACTGAGTCCAAGGTCATGGGCTTGAAAACCGGCGCGGACGACTACATCACCAAGCCCTTTGAAATGAAGGAAGTGCTTGCCCGAATCGAGGCGGTTCTGCGGCGCACCTCCGGCGTGGCCGCGGAGAAGAAGGCGCGTCGGCTTGTGTTCGATAAGCTTATCATCGACATGGACGCTTTCGAGCTGACCGTAGACGGCAAGAAGGTGGATACGCCCCCCAAGGAGATGGAGCTGCTTTATTACCTCGCTTCCTCTCCCAACCGGGTCTACACCCGCAACCAGCTGCTGGACGAGGTATGGGGCTTCGACTACTTCGGCGACTCCCGCACCGTGGACGTTCACGTAAAGCGGCTGCGTGAGAAGCTGGAGGGCGTCAGCGACCAGTGGAGCCTGAAAACCGTCTGGGGTGTCGGGTACAAATTCGAGGTGCTGTAAGCATGAAAAGTAGCTTCGGCCGCAGCTTTTTCACCGCCGCGGCGATCCTGCTGGTGGCCATGACCATTCTGGGTGCGTCCTTTCAGATAAAGGTCAACCAGTTCCTCACGGACACCACCGTCTCCGGATTACAGCAGAACGCGGACACCATTGCGGAGCTGGCCGCCGCCTATTTTAACAACGGCGGAATGTACAACCGGTCGTTTCAGCTGAACCTGACCGTGGCCTCTCAGGTATCCGGCGCCGACGCCGTGGTCTGCGACAGCGAGGGGAACGTGGTGCTCTGCTCCGACGCACCCTCCGGCTGTGAGCATCAGGGCTTGCAGCTGAATCAGGCGTATCTGCAAAAGGTCATTCGCAGCGGCGGCGACACCGCCACCGGGGTCATCAACGGCCTGTACTCCGACCGCCGCTACATGGTCTCCCGCCCCATTCTCGTGGACGGGAACGCGGGGGGCATCGTGCTGGTCTCCACACCGGCCAATGACATCACCCAGATCATGAATAAGATCTCCAACATCTTCCTCACCGCGGCGCTGTTCGTGGTGCTGATCTCCGTGCTGGCGGTCACTGCCTTTGCCCGGCGAGAGAGCCGCCCGCTGAAAGAGCTGGCGAAAACCGCCAACGCCTTCGGCCACGGCGATCTGGAAGCCCGGGTACGGCTGGACGACGATTACTCCGAGGAAATGGAGGAAGTGGCCGTCGCCTTCAATAACATGGCAGCCTCCCTGCAAAAGAGCGAGTACCGGCGTCAGGAATTCGTCGCCAACGTCTCCCACGAGCTGAAGACCCCCATGACCACCATTTCCGGCTACGTGGACGGCATTCTGGACGGCACCATCCCGGAAGACAAGCGGGAGCATTACCTGCACATCGTCTCCGACGAGACGAAGCGCTTAAGCCGTCTCGTGCGCAGTATGCTGGACATCTCCCAGCTGCAAAAAGAGGGCGGCATCCCCGAGGAAAAGAAGATGCACTTCGACCTGGAGGAATGCGCCGGGCAGGTGCTCATCACCTTCGAGAAGAAGATCAACGACAAGCACCTGAACGTCAACGTGGATATGCCGGAGCACCCGGTGTACACCATGGCGAACCCGGACTACATCACGCAGGTCATTTACAATCTCATCGACAACGCCGTGAAGTTCTGCCCCGACGGGGGCAATCTGGGGCTGCGCATCAAAGAGGGCGGCAGCAAGGCTTACGTCTCCGTCTCCAACGACGGCGAGACCATCCCGCCGGACGAGCTGCCGTTGGTATTCGACCGGTTCCACAAGCTGGACAAATCCCGCTCCCAGAACCGGGATGGCTGGGGATTGGGTCTGTACATTGTGAAGACGATCGTATGCAGCCACGGCGAGGATATTTCCGTCAGCTCCAAGGACGGGAAAACCGAATTTACCTTCACCATGCCGCTGGTGAATTAAGGAAACTCTGAATAAATCGGCAAGAGCTTCCTAAGGACCCTTTTTTCGAGGTAACGATATGGACGAACGTAAAAATAACAATCATCCCTGGGATGACAGCGTGTACGGCACAGGCCGTACAGAGCCGCCGAAAAGCCATGGCGGCACCGTGGCGCTGCTGCTGATTTTAATTATCTTTCTGTGCGGCATCATCACGGTTCTGGGCGTTCTGAACGTGCGGCTGTTCCAGAAACTGAACACCCGGCGGGAAAGCGAGCAGTCCATTTCCTTCGCCACCGGCGCGGAGCTGCCCGCGGAGACCACCGCCCTTCCCACGGAATCCATTGACGCCACCCTGGGCGAGGACACCCCCACCATTGACTTGCAGAAATGCCCTCAGGGCGTGGAGAACGTCCCCACCGAGGGCGCGCTGTCCCTTCAGAAAATTTACAGCCGGAATATCGACTCCGTGGTATCCATCGCCAGCACCGGTCAGGGCACAACCGCCACCGGCACCGGCGTGATTCTGACGGAGGACGGGTACATCGTGACCAACTGCCATGTGGTAGAAAACGGTATCTCCATCACGGCGCAGCTGACGGACGGCCGGACGCTGCCCGCCATGCTGGTGGGCGCTGATTCCGTGTCCGACCTTGCGGTGCTGCACATAGACACGACGGGTCTGACCCCGGCGCAGTTCGGGGATTCCGATTCCCTCCGGGTGGGCGACACCGTGGTCGCCATCGGCGACCCGCTGGGCGTCAAATTCCGGGGCACTTACACCGACGGCATCATCTCCGGCATCGGGCGGGACATGGATATGGACGGGCGCACCATGACCCTGATCCAGACCAATGCCGCCCTGAATTCCGGCAACTCCGGCGGCCCGCTCATCAACTGCTATGGTCAGGTCATCGGCATCAACACCATGAAGATCGGCGCGTTCACCGACTCCGCCGGTGTGGAGGGCCTGGGCTTCGCCATTCCCAGCTCCACCGTGAAGGAGGTGGCAGAGCAGTTGATCTCTCAGGGCTATGTCTCCGGCCGGCCCACGCTGGGTCTGGAGGGGGAGTCCCTGTCCTCTTTCGACCAGTATTACTACCGGCTCCCCGCCGGGCTGTATATCACCAACGTTGACCGCAGCAGTGACGCCGCCGCCAAGGGCATTGAAGAAGGCGACATTCTCCTCAGCGTCAACGGAACCAATGTGACCACCATGGACGCCCTGAACGGCGCGGTCTACAATCTGGACGTGGGCGACACGGTGGAGGTCGTGATCTACCGCAGCGGTAGGCAATACCGGGTCTCCCTCACCGTCACAGAGGACAAAGGATAGCAACTTTAGGGAAACTCTGGCGAGATCATCTGCGGCTGTGAGCGGATCTTTTCCGTCCACTCTTCGGTGTCGAAAGCGGAAAATACACAAAGTATTTCTCCGTCTTCGATAGCTCGATTGGCCGAAAAATCCCCCGCTCACAGCTCTTGCCGATCTCGTCAGAGCTTCCCTACTGCCGGCTTCCTCATGGGAACGCCGGCAGACTTCATTTGGAGGAACAATTATGGAACCTATTTTTCAGCAGGATTTTCCCGTTCAGGAGCTGTGCGTTGACCGCTATGGCCGCCTGAAGCCATCCACCCTTTTATATTTCGCGCAGGAGATCGCGGGGCGGCACTGCGACGAGCTTGCGGACACGCTGGAAAGCCACCGGCTGTTCTGGGCGGTGACCCGGCACCGGGTGCAGATCAACCGTCTCCCGGAACTGGGCGAAACCGTCCACATTGAGACATGGCCCATGCCCAACACCCACGTCGGCTATCCCCGTTCCATTGTCATCTACGATCAGGCGGGCAATGAGTGCTCCCGTTCTATCAGCCTGTGGGTTCTGATGGATCAGGATACCCGAAGCAGCGTCTCTCCCGACAAGAGCGGCATCATCGTTCCCGGTACGCTTCGGGGAACGGAACTGGCGCTTCCCGGCGGTCTGGTTCCCAGAGCGATGGAACACAGCTGCCAGCGGGACGTATGCTTTACCGACCTCGACCGCAACGGACATATGAACAACACCCGCTACATGGACTGGATCGACGATCTTCTCCCCAGCGACTTCCACCGGGAGCATCCCGTGAAAGAATTTGCCGTGCGCTACCACAGCGAAGCGCGGGAGGGACAGCGCCTTAACCTGCACTGGGACTTTGTGGAGGACAACTGCCTCCGGGTAGACGCCCGCCGCCGAAACGAAACAAGGGACGAATTGGTGTTTTCCGCCAAAGTTCTGTTCGACTGAACCTCCCAGATACAGTGTTATGTAAATTAGAGATATCTCCACAGTTTTATGCAAAGCTGTGGAGATATTTTGATACGCCCCCTTTTCCCCCCTTATTTTTCAACCGTTTTCCCAGCCAATCCTGTGGATAAACCTGTGGAGAATGTGGATAACTCATTTTATGTAAACGTTACAAGTTGTTACAGAATATATTATGTTAACTTATATCTCGACCAAAATTAAGATTTTAATCAGGAAATAGTATCAGAGTGGCCGCCGGACTTCCGTTTACGCGTGGTCCCACAAAAGCAGAAATTTCCCCGGGCGAGACCGCCCGGGGAAACTGTCATATTGAGGGATTTCTTTACTTGATTCTGGGCAGGGAGGCCGCAGCCACGGACTGACCCACGCGGCGGGTCTTTTCGTCGGGCAGGGAAACCTCGCACTTCTTCGCAAGCGCGGGGTATTCGTCGGCCAGAATCTCGTTGCACACCCGCAGGATGGTGTCGCCGCCCTTGCCGGACATGACGCGGCCAAGCATCATCATGTGCTCGATGTCGTAGAACTGGGAGTACAGCACCACAGCGTATGCCAGATACGCGCCGATGCTCTCGAAAATGGCCTGCGCTCTGGGATCGTCCTTCTCCATCAGCGCCTGAACGACCTTCAGCTTCTCCGCGGGAGACAGATTCTCGTCCAGCTCGATGCCTGCGGCGGGCGCCAGCTTGATGACCGCATCCTGAGAGAAATACTTGCAGCCTACGCCAATGTCCGTGGACCACTCGTCCTGCATGGCGTTCTCGCATAGGTCAACGGGGGCGAAGGCCAGCTCATTGATCCAGCCGAGGACATTCTTATCCTTGTCCACATAGCCCACGGCCTCGGAGGTACCCATGGCGATGCCCATGATGTTGCCCACGCCCAGACCCATGGCGCCCGCCAGCGCGGACACGTCGCCGTCGTTGGCAACCACAATGGGAACGTCGCCGATCTCCTTGGCGGCGCGGTCGTAAATGGTCTTGACCTTGTCCCACTCGGAGCGGGGAACTTTGATGAACAGGGACGCGACCATGGGCGCGTTGCCGATGAATGTGCCTGCGGAGGACACGCCGATGGCGTCCACCCGGGGCATCTTGGAAGCGGCGCTCCTGAACGCGGCTGCGATGCCGTCATAATGGTACTGGGGGTCTGTCTGGAGCTTGGGGAACCAGACGACTTCCTCGGAGTAGACGCACTCGCCGTCAATCACGGCAGAGACCTTCCGGTCGGAACCGCCGGCGTCGAAACCGATGCGGCAGCCGTCCAGATTGCCGCCGATGGGTTCGGCGACCTCGTTGGCAGCGGGGCAATCTTCCAGAGGCAGGTCAACGATCTCCAGATCCCGCTCATAGAGCTGGTTGAAAAACGTAAAGTCAAAATGCCGCTCGCCCTTGGGGTCGTAGGCCTTTTTCAGCCGCTGGGCAAGCTCGCTGCATCCGCAGACGCTCACCCGAAAGCCGCCGATGGACCACAGCAGGAACTTGACATAGCGCTCCACGTAGCGGTAGTCGGCCTCGGCCATTTCCGGCGTGCCATGGATGCAGGTGTGGTGGACGGAAACGCGGCCCTTGTCCCGCTCAACGGCAATGGCGATGGGCTTCTTCGCGTCCTTCAGATAGGCGGTGCGCCACACGCCGAAGGGGACAAACTGCTGATCCAGTTTGGGCGTATGCTTCATGTTGTATTCGATGCCTAAGTACTGCATGGAAAATTCCTCCTTATCGTTCAGAAAGCCTGACGGCTTCTTATATCTCATGTATAAGTATAGCATAAATTACCGTCCCGGCTATAGGGATTTCAACATCATTTTTACCAAATCCGCTTTTTTAGGCTGCCAGTTTTCTCTTTGCAGAAAGGAAGGCCGGTGCTGTAAGCACCGGCCTTCCGACATTATTCCTTCGTTTCGTTTTCCTGCGTCTGCGCCGCGTTTTCCGCCGTTTGGGCAGCGACCTGATTCACAAACAGATCAGCCTTGTCGTGGGGGCGGAAGCGCTGCCAGATCAGCACGCTCACCGCCGCCGCGCAGCTCACTCCCGCCAGCAGCTGGCTGACCCGGACGGAACCCCAGTACAGGCTGTCCATCCGCAGTCCTTCGATCAGGCAGCGGCCGAGACCGTACCACGCCACGTACCCCAGGGCGATTTCTCCGTCATACTTACGATGCTTGGACAAAACGTGCAGCAGCACAAAGCCCACGGCGTTCCACACCGACTCGTACAAAAACGTCGGGTGGTAGTATTCCCACGCGCCGGTGACGGTGTTGTACAGCCCCATGCGGAAGAAGCTGTCCGTCGCCGCGCCGAAGGCCTCCCGGTTGACGAAGTTGCCCCACCGGCCGATGGACTGGCCGATGAGAAAGCCCAGCGCTACCATATCCAGCAAAGCGCCGATTTTGATCTTCTTGATGCGGCACAGCAGCAGAATCCCCGCCACTGCGCCCAGAACGCCGCCGTAAATGGCAAGGCCGCCGTTCCAGATGTACAGCACGGAAATGGGGTTCTCGGCGTAATCCGCCCAGGAGAAAATGCAGTAATACGCCCGGGCGCAAAGAATAGCAAAGGGCGTGACCCACAGCACACCGTCCAGCAGATCGTCCTGCTTGATACCGAACTGACTGCACCGGCGGCAGGCGTAGACTACCGCCAGCATCAGGCCGATGGCGATAATGAGGCCGTAATAATGGATGGTCAGAGGCCCCAGCGCCAGGGCGCGGCCGGGGTTCACCTCAATGCCAAGGGAAGGGAAAGAAATGGTTGAATAATTGGCAGGGATCATGATTGTGCCTCCTTGTTGACAGGATAGATTACGGATAAACTACACCGTTCCGCCCGGACTGCCCGGCGGAGAAAATCACATATCTCTTCCGCGCTGATGCCGCGGTAAACTTCCGGAAAACGGAAATAGTCAAAGTCCGAAAAATGGTACGCGCACAGGCGGAAGCAGGTGGAATCAAAGCTGTCCAGTCCCCGGATACGACGGCCGAGGGCACTGCGCTTCATCCGCAGGAACGCCTTTTCCGGCAGTCCCTCCGCCGCGATCTTCTCCGCCTGCTCCAGAATCGCTTCCCGGACGGCGCGGGGGTCGTCGGAATCGCCGGAGCAGAGCAGCATGGCGCAGCCGTCCACGGTCTCGAAGCCGCCGCCGAAGGAGGAATCGATAACGCCTTCCTCGTAAAGCCGCAGGTACAGCTCCGAGGACTCGCCGAACAGCGCTTCGGCGGCCAGATCCGCCACCATTTCCTCCCGGATGGCCGCGTCGCCGTGGGTCAGGGGTTCGCACTTGAATGCCAGATGGAAGGTCGGCATGGCGACCTCCATGGAGCATTCCGTTTCAGCTTTCGGGCAGATCATTTCCTCCTGCCAATCGCGCAGCTTGACGCCCGTCTCTTTCTTCTCGCTGCCCAGAACCTCACGGGCGGCAGATGCCACCGATTCCGGGTCTACGTCGCCCACGACGCACAGCAGCATATTTCCCGGCGCGTAAAACGCCCGGTGACAGGTATACAGCACCTCCGGGGTGATCTCCCGGATGGTCTCGCTGGTGCCGAGAATGGGCTGGCGGATGGGATGGACGGCATACATGGCCGCCATCAGGTTATCGAACACCACGCTGTCCGGGGCGTCCTCGTTCATGCCGATCTCCTGATCGATGATGCCCCGCTCTTTCTCCACGCTTTCTTCCGTGAAATAGGGCGTGGACACGAATTCCAGCAGCAGCCGCAGACATTCGTCAAAGTGGTCTGTGCAGGAAAAATAATAGGCCGTCATGTCATAGCTGGTAAAGGCGTTGGTGGAAGCGCCCAAAGCGGCAAACTCCGCCGACACGTCCCGGTCTCCCGGCAGGTCGAACATCTTGTGCTCCAAGTAGTGCGCCACACCGGCGGGGGCGTGGTATTCCTTCCCGTCCAGCCGGAAATCCGTATGGATGGAGCCAAAGTCCGTGACAAAATAGGCAAGCTTTTTCGTAAAGCCCTTCCGGGGAACCACCAGAACCGTCAGTCCGTTTTCCAGTGTTTCCCGGTACAGCGTTTCGTCCAGTTCGGGGTATTGCTTCCGCGTCATTGGCTCTCTCCTTTCAGAAAATAGGTGCTGTGAAGCGTCACGGTCCGCGCCGCCGCCACCACATCGGCAAGGCTGACCTTCTCCACCACTTCCATGTAGCGCTCCGGGGTCATGTTCAGGCCGCTTAAGTGCGCGGTGGCGTAGTAGCCCTCGATGGCGCCGGGGGAATCGGAGGTGGCACGAAGGGAGCTGAGCAGGGCTTCTTTTCCGGCGGTCAGCTCTTCCTGCGTAATTTCTCCACGGCGGCAGGCGTCCAGCTGGCGGAGAATTTCGTCCCGCGTCAGCTGCTCCTTGTCAAAGTCGATGCCCGCGCCCACGGTGAGAATGCCCTTTGCGCCGTAATAGGACGAGCCGATGCTGTAGCACAGGGACATCGCCTCCCGGACGTTGAGAAACAGCTTGGAGGTCATGCCCGCGCCGAAGACGGTGTTGAACACCTGCATGGCAGGAAATTCCTTATCCCGGTTGACAATGGGCGTGACAAAGCCCATGCAGAGCTTCCCCTGGGAGACCTCCATCGTCTCCGTCACATCCTGCCCGGGGCAGGGATGGAAGGGCGTCTGGGGCGGGAGCAGGCCTTCCCGGCCGCCCAGCCGGGATACCAGTGGGGAAATATATTCCGCGACCGCCTCCGCCGGGGCGCTGCCTACGTAGAAAATTTCGATTCTGCTTTCCCGGAGGATTTTCCGGTAATGGGTCAGCAGCCCCACCGGGTCGATGGCCGCCACATCCTCCGGCTCGCCCAGCCGGGGCAGGCCGAAGCTGTCGCCGCGGCACATGGTTTTCAGCAGCTTTCCCATGGCGTAGGTGCGCTTGTCGTTCAGCTCGGAATCAATGGTGGAAATGAGATTCTTCTTTTCCCCCTCCACAAAGGCGGGGAGAAAGCCCTCCCCCTCCGTGGGGAAGTCCAGAAGGATTTCCTCCAGAAAGCGGAGCATAGGGGCAAGCACCCGGTCGCCGGGCAGGGCAAACCGGTCGTCCATAAAGCCGCAGTAAAGGCCGGTGGTCTGGTAGTCCCCCACCCGGCGCACCAGCGGGCTGACGGAAGCGCCATACAGCTCGTCTAAGTTCTCCGTAATGGCGCGAAGGTCGGGGCAGCGTTTGGTACCCCGGAGCAGCACGGAGGGGATCAGCACATTTTTTGCGGATTCCTCTTTCGCCATGGGGCGCACCAGCTGAAAGCTGAGGCACCCCTGCTTGAACCGGTCGTCCCGGCAGGAACGCAGGGTCACGCCGGGGAGCAGTGTTTTTGTTTCGATCATGTCAGACTCCTGATGAAAGAAAGTTGCGGTGGAAAAGCGAGGGATTTCCTGCCCGCGATATTGTAAAGAGTATTATATACCACTTTTCCCAAAATAGGAAGTCAATACACAAAAAATTCAGAGAATATTGGTTGTCATTTTCCTCTGTTTGCGGTAGAATGTAACGTGGACTTGTGTAAATTAGGAGGACTCCGCCATGGCATGGCTGGAATTTACCATTGAAACCACGCCCCAGAGCATCGACTCTGCCGTCACCGCCCTCAGCGCACGGGGATTTTCCGATCTGGTCATCGAAGACCAGTCGGAATTCGAGACGTTTTTAGAGGAAAACCGGGCGTATTGGGATTATATCGACGAAGGGCTGCAAAAAAAGCTGGAAGGGCTTTCCCGCATCAAGCTGTATCTGGAAGACACCGACGATCATGGACGGAAGCGTCTGGACGCGGCGGTAAAGGAGCTGGGACTGACCATGACCGCCGCCCCCCTCCCCGAAACCAACTGGGAGGAAAGCTGGAAGGACAATTACCCGCCTCAGGAGATCGGCGAGCGCATTGTGGTGCTGCCCTACTGGCTGGCGGAGGAATCCACCGACCGGCTGAAGGTCATTCTCGACCCCGGCCTGACCTTCGGCACCGGCGCGCACCCCTCCACCCAGATGGTGATGGAGGTCATGGAGAATGTGGTAAAGCCCGGCTTCCACTGCCTCGATCTTGGCAGCGGCAGCGGGATACTGTCCATCGCAGCCCTGCGTCTGGGAGCGGAGACCGCCGTGGGCATCGACATCGACCCCAAAGCGGAGGACATTGCCCGGGAGAACGCCGCCTACAACGGCTTCGCCGCCCCGGCCTTCACCGCCCTCACCGGCAACGTGACCGAAGATACCGCGCTGATGGATACATTAGCCGCCAATCGGTATGATCTGGTGCTGGTGAACATCGTGGCGGACGTCATTATCGGCCTTGCGCCGGTGCTGCCCCATTTCCTCAATGAAAGCAGCACCCTGATCTGCTCCGGCATTCTGGACACCCGGCTTTCCGACGTGCTGGACGCCCTAACCGCCGCCGGGCTGACCGTCACCGCCACGAAAGCGAAGGACGACTGGCGCTGCGTCACCGCAATCCGTAAATACATCTAAGGAGCGTATTATGAGTATCCCCTATCGTACCCGGCGGGTGCTGAACCGTCTGGGCATTGTGCTTATGATTTTTCTGCTGGTGGGCGTGATCGCCTGGCTGTGCTGGGTCGTCTGGCTGGAGCGGTACGTCGTCTATACCGCCGACGGCGCGAGTCTGGATTTTGAGCATTCCGCTCAGGACATCATCGGCGAGGTCGCCACACCCCCCGTGGCGCAGCAGAACATTTCCATCTATTATAATGAAGGCAGCGACGCTCTGGACACCGGCAACGAGCTGACCCAGATCAACGGCTACTTCATTTCCAGCAACATGCTGCAAAACGACATCAACGGCGTTCTGGGCAAGCTGGAACGGCTCCCCGCGGGCACCCCCGTCATGATCGACATGAAAGGTCCCTACGGCTCGTTCTTCTATCCCTCCCACTTGGACGGCGCAGTGCATTCCGCCTCCACAGACGTGGACGCCGTCGCGGCGCTGGTGGACACCCTGATGAACAAGAAATTCTACACCATCGCCCGGGTCTGCTCTCTGCGGGACTGGAATTTCGGCAACGAGCACGTCACCTGCGGCCTGTATATGCTTTCCCGGGCGGGTCTGTGGCTGGATCAGGGCTATTTCTGGCTGGATCCCACCAACGCCACCACCCTGACGTGGATCACTTCCGTGGTGCTGGAGCTGAAGGAAATGGGCTTCAACGAGGTCATGCTGGCGGATTTCCGCTTCCCCAACTCCGACCAGTATATCTTCAACGGCGACAAGGAAGCGGCGCTTCAGGATGCGGCTTCCAAGCTGATGGGCACCTGCGGCGGCGATAATTTCACCCTGTCCTTCGGCGTGGCCGACCCTGCCTTTAAGCTGCCCGAGGGGCGCTGCCGGCTGTATCTGGAAGACGTGGACGCAGCCAACGTCGAGGCCAAGGCAACGCTGGTCGATGTTCCCGACATCAAGGCGCAGCTGGTCTTCATGGCCGCCACCAACGACACCCGGTTTGATAGCTACAGCGTTATCCGTTCCCTGAACGCCGCGGAAATTCTGGAAGCCCAGAAGGCGGAAGCGGCGAGCTGATTTTATATGCAAAACAGCCCCGCCGGTCGGCGGGGCTGTTGACAAAAACGCAAATCTGGGGTATAGCATGGGTACAGGGGTGCTGCCAGTAGGACGGCTCCCTCAGATAATGGTTAAGAAGTAACCGCTTCTGTGGAAGGTTGGCGGTTACTTCTTATTATTATCATGCATCTGGAAAACCAGAGAGACAACAGCGACAATGACCATACAGAAAGCAAATAATTCTTCCCATGTAACCATAGCTGCCATGAATTAAGGAGCGATTGCCACCGGCAATCGTTTTATTTTTATTCGCTGCGCGACGCACCGCCCCACTCTTTTACGATCGGGGGCAAAAGAAGCATCACCCCCGACAAAATCGGGGGGAACCGCCTACCGGGGTACTACCGGCAGCACCGGAAACAGCATATCACAAGATTCGACAGATTGCAAGGAAAACTCCGGTCAGAGTTGTGCGAAAGTATCCCACACAGCAAAACTCCCCGGCGGCGCAGTATCTGCGCCGCCGGGGTCTCTCTTTTACTTTTTCACCAAATCGGCCAGCGTCACGCTGTCTAAGTACCCGCTGATGCGTTTGTCCAGCTCGCTCCAGACCGGCAGCGTCGGACAGCTCGCCGCCCGGGGACAGGGCTTCGCGCCGCACTCTAAGCAGGCTACCGGCGCAAGCGATCCTTCCGTCAGCCGCAGGATCTCGCCCAGCGTGTATTCTCCCGGCTCCCGGCTCAGGCGGTAGCCGCCGCCCTTGCCCTGAATGCCGTCCACGATGTGGTTCTTCGTCAGCACGGGCAGGATCTTCTCCATGTATTTCAGGGAGATTTCCTGCCGGGCGGCTACGTCCTTCATGGGGACGAAGCCCTCCGACCGATGCTCCGCCAGATCCGCCAGTACCCGCAGAGCATAGCGGCCACGGGTCGATATCATCATGGCGTCAATCCGCGAACAACGGCGTGGACAGATACCGGTCGCCGGTATCCGGCAGGAGGACGACAATGGTCTTGCCCTCGTTTTCCGGCCGCTTGGCCAGCTCGATGGCCGCCCATGCCGCCGCGCCGGAGGAAATGCCTACCAGCACGCCCTCCGCCTTGCCGATCTGCTTGCCTACAGCAAAGGCGTCTTCGTTGGCCACAGGGATGATCTCGTCGTAAACGCCGGTGTCCAGCACCTTGGGAACAAAGCCCGCGCCGATGCCCTGAATCTTATGAGCGCCCGCCGTACCCTTGGACAGCACAGGAGAGGTCGCAGGCTCCACGGCCACCACCTTGACCTCCGGCTTCTTGGACTTGAGGTACTCGCCCACGCCGGTGATGGTGCCGCCGGTGCCCACGCCCGCCACGAAGATGTCCACCTCGCCGTCGGTGTCGGCGTAGATTTCGGGGCCGGTGGTCTCAAAATGCGCCTTGGGGTTGGCCGGGTTGACAAACTGGCCGGGGATGAAGCTGCCCGGAATCGAGGCCGCCAGCTCATCGGCCTTGGCAATGGCGCCCTTCATGCCCTTGGCGCCCTCGGACAACACCAGCTCCGCGCCATAAGCCTTCATCAGCTGGCGGCGCTCCACGCTCATGGTGTCCGGCATGACGATGATGATACGATAGCCCCGGGCAGCCGCCACGGCGGCAAGGCCGATGCCCGTATTGCCGGAGGTCGGCTCGATGATGACGGAGCCGGGCTTCAGCAGACCCTTTTCCTCGGCGTCGTCGATCATGGCCTTGGCCACCCGGTCTTTCACGGAACCGGCGGGGTTCAAATACTCCAGCTTTGCCAGCACCTTCGCCTTCAGGCCAAGGGCTTTTTCAATGTGGGTCAGCTCCAGCAGGGGCGTTTTGCCGATGAGCTGGTCGGCAGAAGTGTAAATGTTTGCCATGATTATCCCTCCTTCACGGCGTCAAAGCCGCGCTGCAGATCCGCAAGAATGTCGTCAATGTGCTCCGTGCCGATGGACAGCCGGATGGTGTTTGGCTTGATGCCCTGATCCAGCAGCTCCTCCTCGGTCAGCTGGCTGTGGGTCGTGGTGGCCGGGTGAATGACCAGACTCTTGACGTCCGCAACATTGGCCAGCAGGGAGAAAATTTTCAGATTGTCAATGAATTTATGGGCTTCCTTCACGCCGCCCTTGATCTCAAAGGTGAAGATGGATGCGCCGCCGTTGGGAAAATACTTCTCGTACAGGGCGTGATCCGGGTGGTTCGGCAGGGAGGGATGGTTCACATGCTCCACCTGGGGATGGTTGGAGAGGAACTCAACAACCTTCTTGGTGTTCTCGGCATGGCGCTCCAAGCGCAGGGACAGGGTTTCCACGCCCTGGAGCAGCAGGAAGGCCGCGAAGGGAGAAATGGTCGCGCCGGTGTCCCGCAACAGCACCGCACGGATGTAGGTCACGAAAGCGGCGGGGCCGGCGGCTACGAAGGAAACGCCGTGATAGCTGGGGTTCGGCTCGGCGATGGCGGGGTACTTCCCGGAAGCCGCCCAGTCAAACTTGCCGGAGTCCACGATGATGCCGCCAAGGGTGGTTCCGTGGCCGCCGAGGAACTTGGTTGCGGAGTGGACGACGATGTCCGCACCGTGCTCGATGGGGCGGATGAGGTAGGGCGTGCCGAAGGTGTTGTCCACCACCAGGGGGATGCCGTACTTGTGCGCCAGCTCGGCCAGCGCGTCGATGTCGGGGATGTCACTGTTGGGGTTGCCCAGCGTCTCAATGTAGATGGCGCGGGTCTCGGGGCGGATGGCGCTCTCCACTTCCGCAAGATCGTGGATGTTCACGAAATCGGCGGTAATGCCGAAGCCGGGCAGGGTGTGGGCGAGCAGGTTGTAGCTGCCGCCGTAGATGGTCTTCTGGGCGACAAAGTGGCCGCCGTTCTGACCCAGCGCTTCCAGCACGTAGGTAATAGCCGCCGCGCCGGAGGCCAGCGCCAGCGCCGCCACGCCGCCTTCCAGAGCAGCCACCCGTTTTTCCAGCACGTCCTGGGTGGAATTGGTGAGACGGCCGTAAATGTTGCCGGCGTCCGTCAGCCCGAAGCGGGCGGCGGCGTGGGCGCAGTCATGGAACACGTAAGAGGTGGTGGCGTAAATGGGGACAGCCCGGGCGTCGGTAGCAGGGTCGGCCTGCTCCTGGCCGACGTGGAGCTGCAAAGTTTCAAATTTATAGTCAGACATAATGATTATTTCCTTTCTTCAGTCAAATATTATCTTTGGTGTTTGGAACATCGGGGATACATTCGGCCAAAGCGGAAATTCGCCCTTACGAGGGTCTCAAAGTGATTTTTCATGGGATTTCCTCCCTTCAAAACTTACCTGTTCGGTAGGTATTTGCATCATACCACGAATTTCCTACCAAGTCAATCGGTTTTTTATCAAAAATTTCCTACTTGTCCGGTAGGAAAACCGGCGATATGACCAAGGCGTGAAAAAGCCGGTTCCGCCAAGCTTTTTTCCTTTGACAAATTTCGATTGCATGATAGAATGTAGGTGAAAACTCCCCAATAAAAACAGACAGGAGTGTCCCCCATGGAGATTTCCTACACCATTTTCGACCTGCTTTTCTATCTGCTGCTCTACGCCTTCCTCGGCTGGTGCGTCGAAGTCTTTTGCGCCGCCGTGAAAAGCGGGCGGTTTGTGAACCGTGGTTTTTTGAACCTGCCCCTGAATATGCCCTGCGGCATTGCCGCCGCCCTGCTGCTGCCGGTGCTGGGCACCATGAACCACAAAACCATCTTACAATATATCATGACGCTGGTGATCTACATTCTGGTCAGGTGCGTGACCGACCAGTTTGTCCGGGGCGTCAGCCGGGGAACCTTTGCCACCGCGCCGAAGGGAAGGCCGTTTTTCCTCAACGCGGCCGCCGCGGCGGCCGTCATGCTGCTGGTGTATCTCGTGGTGCATCCCGGCATGATGGGACTTTTGTACCTGATGCCAAAGTGGCTGGAACGGACGCTGGTCATCGCGGGAATCGTCCTGATTCTGGCGGACTTCATCGGCGTGATGCGCGCCCTGCGCACCAGCAGCGCCACCCGGCTGAATAAGGCCGGGCAGGAAACCACCCAGCGCATGGCCGACCGGATCAGCAATACCATCTGGCGGCGTCTGCAAAAAGCCTACCCCGGCCTTGCGGCGGCGGACGTTCCGGGGCCGGAACGGTATGTCTTTGCCCGGGGCATCTGCTTTGACAAGCTGGTGTGGGTATTCCTCGTAACCTCTTTCTTAGGGGCGCTGATCGAAATGGTCTTCTGCCGGGTCACGTCGGGGCAGTGGATGAGCCGCTCCGGCGTGCTGTACGGGAGCTTCAGCTTCGTGTGGGGTCTTGGCGCGGTGGTGCTGACCATCACCTTGCAGCGGATCGCGGACAAGCCCGACCGGCGGATCTTTCTCGCGGGCTTCGTCATCGGCGGCGCTTATGAGTACCTTTGCAGCGTGTTCACCGAGCTGGTATTCGGCACGGTGTTCTGGGACTACAGCAAAATGCCCCTGAACATCGGCGGCCGCACCAATGTGCTGTACTGCATTTTCTGGGGACTGCTGGCTGTGGCATGGATCAAGGTGCTGTATCCGCCCATGAGCAAGGGCATTGAAAAGATTTCGCCGCTGCTGGGGAAGGTGGTTACATGGGTTATCATCTTTTTTCTGGCCTGCGACGGTCTGCTCACTGGCGCCGCCATGCTGCGCTATACCGACCGGCAAAGCCATCCCGAGCCTAAGAATGTAGCGGAAGCGTTTCTGGACGACACCTATGACGACGACTGGATGGAACATCACTGGCCGAACATGGTGGTCACAAAGGACGCGGAATAATTGTGAAAATCGCCCCCGTAAAACGGCTTGCGCCGTTTTACGGGGGCTTTGTGTATTCAGTCCGCATCCACAGCTTTCCGGGCGGCGGACTCGGTGTATGTCCAGCTCCGGAAATCCGAAATGCTGCAATAGCTGTTTTCCAGAATGTCCATCGCGGTGGAGGCAATTTCGGGGTCGCGGTCATGGGTCAGCCCTTTAATGTAGGGCAGTGCGCCGTCCCCAAGGCTGCTCATGTGCCCCATGTCGATGGTCTCCAGCTGCCCCGACTGGTAAGCGCGGACGTTGTACCGGGCGACCTGCGTGTCCACGTCCGCCCAGAAGGTGACGCACCCCAGAATCAGCGCGCAGATCACCGCCCCCTTCATGTAGGGGAACCGGGGCTTAAACAGCCACACGGACACGAGGATCGTCGTGACCCCCAGCCAGAGCATGAAAATCTCCGTCAGCACCCGCTTTCTCGTCAGGCCGTAGCCGCCGATGTAGAGCAGCATTTTGGCGCTGGCCGTGGCAATGAGGAACAGCGCCGCCAGCCCGAGGAACAGGCACAGCCCTCTGGTCAGCGCCGGAGCACCGGCCTTCTTTTCCACCAGTCCCATGGCAAGGCACATCAGCCCCAGATTGATAAAGCTCAGCCACGCCATCTCGAAAAATCCCCGGCGGGCGTATTCCGCCAGCGTGTATCCATCGGGCAGAATTCCCGCGAAGCCGCCGCCCAGATATGCCAGCTGACTCAGCAGATACACGGCGTAAATCAGGCACACCGTCCCAAGCAATATGTTCACGGTAATGGCGCTGAAGCCATGGAAGCGCTTCCCTTCCTTCCCGTTTTTCTCCCCGTATTTCAGTCCCACGCCCCGGGAATACAGTATCCACCCGGCAAACACGCCGAAGAACAGGGAGAGCAGCGGCTCCGACCAGTCGGTATCGGGGAGCATATCCATCAGCCCCTCAAACGCCGCGTCGGCACGCATCAGCAGCACGATCAGCACCGCCGCCACCGGCAGGGCGATCAGTACGCCGAGGATCGCCGCGCCGCTCCGTTTGCCCGCC
>ULXL01016829.1_pt1 | contig 21225 bp, 16 predicted proteins | sample 1961241 | NCBI WGS metagenome assembly ULXL01 (sample SAMEA4835837, study PRJEB28245) | human gut metagenome | biome: gut microbiome; material: fecal sample | place: Denmark | collected 2008
ATTGCAAAGATAGGAGAGTTGCGGATGACAATACCGGAAAAGAAAGCTATCTTGAATAAATGCAGAGAGTTAAACGACAGCATTAATGAGGAATTGGAAAAGCTGGCTCGGCTGAAATCTCTGGCTGTAAAAGTGACTCCTACTCTATCATTAATGCCAAAATCCACAAACGGAGACGATCGGATACAATCTTCCTGTGAAAAAATAGAGTTGCAGGAATGGAAAATTAATGAAAAGACAGATTTGCTGGTTGATTTAAAGAAAAGCATTATGTCTGACATTGAAATGTCGGTAAATGATGAAATTCTAAAAGCATTATTGAAATATAAATACATATATTTGCTTAACTTTAAAGATACGGCTTATCGGCTGAACATTAAAGAGACAACAGCCAGAAAGAAAAAATGTGTACAAGCACTTAAACAGATTGTAATTTCAGAAAAAACACAATATATTGCGAAAGCACTTGACAGGGGACACAAAATGTAGTAAAATGGTAATATGGAAATAGTATAAGTAAGTTTCAAAAATATAACTTTAAGCATCTGCTTTATTAAGTAGGTGCTTTTTTATTTGCCGAAAAGGGGATGACAGATTGAAAGCAATCAAATGCGATTTGCCTAGCAATATATCCATGTTGGAATTACATACATTTGCAGATGAACATATCGGGGACGAGCATTCCGACATTGACAGAATCAAGAAGCGCATCCAGTATGTTGCAGAACATAAAAATGCTTATTGCGTATTAAACGGTGATATATTGGACTATGCCAGCCGGTCATCCATCGGTGATATCGAAACAAGAGAGTTTAACATCATGGGACAGCTTGAAAAAGCGGTTGAGTTATTCGAGCCGATCAAAGATAAAATCTTGTGTATAAATTCGGGTAATCATGAAGCCAGAGGATACCGGAAAGAGGGCTTTGACATTTCCAAAGTGATCGCAATGCAGCTTGGTATATCGGATAAGTATTCTCCTACCAGTGCGATCATATTCTTACGGTTTGGAAAGACATCAGGACATACACATAACAGACCACAGAGATACACGGTATATATCAATCATGGTTCCGGCGGCGGACGAAAAGAGGGCGCAAAAGCAATCAGGCTTGCAGACATGGCGAGTATAGTGGATGCTGACATATATATTCACAGCCACACCCATCTGCCTATGATTATGAAACAAGGCTTTTTCCGTGTAGATGTTTGCAATTCGGTAATCTCCCATGTAACAAAACTGTTCGTCAACACTGCGGCTAATTTGGATTATGGTGGCTACGGTGAATCGAACGAATACAAGCCGTCCAGTACCGATACGCCGGTTATATATCTGAACGGCTCCAGAAAGGAAATGAACGCAAGACTATAGGTGATGACATGAACGACATCAAAAAGATAATCTATCTGTCCCACAATTACGGCGGGAAAGAATCAAATAAAAAGCACATTGAAACGGTGATTAAATCATTGGTAAAAAGATATCCGGATTATACGTTTCTTTCTCCGGTTCATGCGCTGGGTTTTTTGTATTACGCATTGACCTATGACAATGGAATGCGGCATTGTTTGGCTTTGCTTGACATGTGCGATGAATGCTGGTCTGTTGATGGATACAACGACAGCAAAGGCGTTATGATTGAACATGAATACTGCAAAGAGCATCGCATACCCGAAATCATAATCGGTGATTGCGATAAATGCGAATACAATGACCGTATCAAATGCGGAGTTGATTTTTGTATGGTGCCGGGATGTGTAAAAGTAAAGGAAGGTGGTGGGGATGGCTAAAGGAAAATATGAATATTGGCTGACAAACGAAGGATTAATTCTGCTTGAGGGTTGGGCGCGTGACGGGCTGACCGATGAACAGATAGCACATAATATGGGAATTACATCAAAAACATTGTATGAGTGGAAAAACAAGTACGGTGACATTTGTGAGTCCTTAAAAAAGGGTAAGGAAATCGTTGATTTCGAGGTTGAAAATGCGCTGTTTCAATCGGCAATGGCGGGAAACACAACAGCACAAATATTCTGGCTGAAAAACCGCCGTCCTGATAAGTGGAGGGAAAAACGTGATAGCGCAGATGATAACATCAATATTTCTATAAACCATACCGTTCCGAGGTCACAAGATGGAGATTAATATAAACTACACGCCGACAAAAAAGCAAGCGTTGTATCATCAATCAAACGCTTATGAACTGCTATACGGCGGAGCAGCGGGCGGCGGAAAGTCAAAAGCAACGGTAATGGAAGCGTTAATAGACAGCTTGGAACACCCAGGAATTGACAGTTATTTGTTTCGGCGTACTTATCCGGAATTGCGAGACACACTGATTCGGGAAGCACAGGCAAGCATCCCAAAAGAATTAGGGCGATATAAAGAATCGTCGCATGACTTTTATCTGATTAACGGTTCGGTGCTTCATTTTCGATATTGCAGGAATTTGACAGACGCATATAACTATCAAGGCACAGAAATGCATCGTTTGTATATTGATGAACTGACACACTTTCCACAGGAAGTATATGACTATTTGAGAACGCGTGTTCGTGCTCCCAAAAGTAAAAGCGTTCAGCCACGTATTCGCTGCACATCAAATCCGGGCGGAGTTGGTCATGGATGGGTAAAAGCGGCATTCATTGATGGAAAAGAGCCGTTTAAAATATATCATATTCCGATTGAATCAAAAACATTAGGGAAAACGACCGAGATCACACGGCAGTACATACCGGCATACGCAACCGATAACCCGCATTTGGGAGAAAATTACATCATTGAGTTAGAGCAGAAACCCGAAGCGCTCCGAAAAGCATTGTTATATGGTGACTGGTCCGTATTTGAAGGACAGGTATTTACAGAGTTTGTTAACAACCCTGAACACTATAAAGACCGAATCGGTACGCATGTCATTGAGCCGTTTGTCATTCCAAAAGAATGGAAACGATACCGTAGCTTTGACTGGGGATATTCCAGACCGTTTTCTATTGGGTATTGGGCGGCAGATAATGACGGCAGATTGTACCGATATGCAGAAATATACGGAAGCCCTAAGAACAAGGACACAAAACGCACAGACAAACCAAATATCGGAATGCAAATGACACCGGATGACGTTGCAAAGCTTGCGGAAGAATATGAAAAGGAATACGAAAAAGGGAATCGAATCATCGGTGTTGCAGATCCGGCTATTTTTGATGAAAGCCGTGGTTCTGATGGATGTATTTCCAAGATATTTGAACGCCACGGGCTTTATTTTGAAAAAGGAGACCACGAACGTATTGCCGGAAAGATGCAATTGCATAATCGGCTTGCATTTGACGAACACGGAATACCGATGTTGTATGTGTTCAATACCTGCCACGATTTTATCCGAACAATTCCGACAATTGTATATAGTCAAGTCAGACCGGAAGATATTGACACTGACGGAGAAGATCATATTTATGATGAAACGCGGTATATGTGTATGTATTTACCGATTTTACCGCCGAAAGCACCGGCAAAAGCGCCTTTACCGGAAAGAGATGATCCGTTAAATATGTATAAGCGTGAAACAGTTAAAACACCGTATGATTTTATTATTTAGGGAGGGTTACCATGTTGTTTGGCAAAAAAGAAAAGACATCAATCAAGCAAGATGACATATTAGAAACAAAGAAAATACTAAGTGCACTGAAACTATATAAAGAATCGAAGCAAAAGATTGATGAACAAGTCCGAGTAAATGAAAATTGGTTTCAATCAAAGCATTGGCAGTATATAAAAGGCAAGCAGCAGGATTTAGGTCATGAGCCTACCACACCGTTTATTTTAAATGCCGTTTGGAACAAACACGCCGATGCGATGGACAATTATCCAGAGCCGGTGTTTTTGGAAAGAGAGGAAAACGACCGAGAAGAAGCGGAGAAGCTTTCAAAAATTGTACCTCTTATTTTAGAAAAAAATGATTTTGAAAAGATCTATTCCGATGTCTGGTGGCAAAAAATCAAACAAGGCACCGGAATTTACTATGTTGGATGGGATTCCAGTAAGGACAACGGGCTGGGTGATATCACCATTAACAAAATTGATATACTCCGGTTCTTTGCACAGCCGCATATTGATCATTTGCAGGATTCCAGATACATATTTGTGCTTTCTTTGGTTGATACCGATATACTGAAAAAGCAATATCCGGATAAAGAAATTGCCAGTGATGCCGCAAGCTCTACTATTCAATCCTATTTCGGAGATTACAAGCAAGAAGAATTAGAGGGAAAATCCTGCCTGATTGACTGCTACGAAAAATGCCGTACAGAAACCGGAAAAGAAGCGGTACACCTTACCAAAATTGTAGGAGAAACGGTGTTATACAGCACAAAAACAGATGAACGGTTTGCGCAAAAAGGCTTATATGAACACGGTCTGTATCCTTTTGTGGTGGATGTTTTTATTCCAAAGGAATCCAGTATTTACGGTATCGGTATGATAGAATGCGCAAAGCCTACGCAGGAATACATCGACAAGCTGGATTATCTGATAGAAGCAAACTGCCTTGTATCAGGAAAACCAAGATGGATTGTAAAAAGGTCAAGCGGCATCCGCGTGGATGACTTGAGAGATTTAAACAAAGATTTTATTGAAGCTGATACCGCCGTGGACGAAACTGCCGTCAGAGCGTTTCAGGCAACGGCTATCCCGTCCCATATCATACAGCACAGGCAGAACAAGATTAACGAATTAAAAGAAGTAATCGGAAATCGTGATTTTGCGCAGGGAAGCGTAACAGGAGGCGTAACGGCAGCGGGAGCGATATTCGCATTGCAGGAAGCAGGAAACAAGCTTTCCAGAGACAACATCAAATCATCTTATCGAGCATTTAAGGATATTGTGAATCTATGTGTCGAGCTGATTCGGGAATTCTATGATGAGGAACGCTCGTTCAGAATCACCGGAGATAACGGGGAAGTGGAATACGGGACCATATCTAACCAAAATATAAAGCCGCAGCCGCAAATGACTGTGACAGGAGAAACGGTATATCGGAAAGCGGTATTCGATATTAAAATCATTCCGCAGAGGAAAAACCCGTTTAACACCAACACCCACAATCAGATGGTAATGCAGTTGTTGCAATCTGGCGCATTTACAGCGCAGGCGGCAGACAGCGCAATTATTGCTTTAAATGCCATGATCATGGAGAACAAAGACAGTATTATTCGCGGATTAAAGGATTTAAAAGCACAGGCACAAATGGAACAAATGCAGATGATGCAGATGCAACAGCAAATGGCAATGCAACAGGCAAGCATTCCACAAGAGCAAAGTATACCGCCTGATTCGGAGAATGTCGGGGGTGGTGTTGCCATGTGATACAGGTGAATATCACAAAGTCGGACAATCAAATAACCGCTGTTTTTCACGGGCATGCTGGGCACGACAAGATCGGAAAAGATATTGTTTGTGCGGGTGTGTCCGCGTTGTTTTATGCGTTGGTGCTTGGCATAAACAAAATTGCCCCGAAAACAGCCATTGTGTCCGACACAACGATAACAATATCGAATATTACCAATGAAACCAAAGGGGCAATGACGGCGATTTTTGAAGGGCTGAAAGCAATCGAACATGATTATCCGGAATGCCTTAAAATCACTTTTACAGCACCTTGTCCTTTCAGTGCATGACGTTAAACTGTACTGCATTCAAAGACACACGGGAAAGACCGCGCAAGGAGAAAAATATGTTTGACCAAAAAATCAATCTGCAATTGTTCGGAGAAGAAGATTTTACCGACATTTCAGGTGCAGAAGTATCGGAATCCGCAGAGGATACCGCAGAATCAATGGAAAGCGTTGCAGAAACTACGGCAGAAGATAATGCCGAGGATAACGGGGAATCCAACGCGCCCCAACCACAAGAGCCGTTTCGCGTATTTCAGACACAGGAAGAATATCAAAGCTATTTTGATAACATTATCGGTCAAAGATTACGCGGAGAACGGGAGAAAACCGAAAGACTGGATAAACTTGCTCCGATGTTGGAAATGTTGCAAAAACATTACGGCGTTTCAGATGAATCGGCGTTAATCGACCGCGTTCAAAATGATATGATTTCACAGATTGCCTATAACGAGGGTATTTCGGAGGATCAGTATCGAGCCAGAATGGAATCGGAACGTCAAATGCAGGATATGCAGCGGCAAATTCAAAATTTTCAGCACCAGCAGTTTATATCCGCCTTAACCAATGATGTATCAAAGCTTGCAGAACAAAATCCTGAATTATACGGAAACATTGATGTGACAGAGTTGTCAGAAAATCAACAGTTTCGTGCTCTTTTAGGACAAGGATTTGATGTGAAAAAGGCTTATGATGCGTTACACTTGGAAGAAATTACACAAAAGCTGGCACAGAAAACCAGCAAGCAAGTAGTGGATAACATTATTGCTAAAGGAAGCAGACCGGCAGAAAGTGCGGCAGTTTCGGTGGGAGCTGCAAACACTTCTAACCATGTTGCTTCTATGAGTGATGATGAAATCGAAGCACTTGCAGCCCGTGCAATGCGCGGAGAAAGAATTGAATTGTAGAAAGGAAAATGAAAAATGAACAAAATGATTAATTTGCAGTTATTTGCAGACCCGAACACAAACACCACCACACAAACCGGTACCGGACAGGAAATGTCCCCGCAGATGAAAACCTTTTATGACAAGGTAATTATCAAAAATGCGGTGCCAAATCTGGTACATGACCAGTTCGGACAGAAAAAGCCGATCCCGAAAAACAGCGGTAAAACAATCGAATTTCGTCGCTTGAATCCGTTTGCAAAAGCCACTACTCCGCTGACGGAAGGTGTTACTCCGGACGGCAAAAAGCTTGACTGGGCAACCGTTACCGCAACGGTAAGCCAATACGGAGATTACGTAACTACCTCTGATATGCTGGACATGACCGCTATCGACAATAATATCACCGAGGCAGGTCGAGTCTTAGGCGATCAGGCTGGTATTTCTCTGGACGGTGTTGTACGCGAAATCCTCAACGCAGGAACCAACGTACAATACGGAGACGGTTCTAAAACTTCTCGTTCTGCTATTACCGACACCGATGTCATGACAGTTGCAGCAGTAAAACGTGCCGTGACTACGTTAAAGCGGATGAACGCGAAGAAAATTAACGGAGATTACGTTGCAATCATTCATCCGGATGTTGCGTATGATTTGATGAATGATACTAAATGGGAAGCGGTAGCAACATACAATCCTAAAAACCTGTATGCCGGTGAAATCGGTCGGCTGTACGGTGTTCGATTTGTTGAAACATCCGAAGCAAAAATCTTTGAAAAAGCAGGAGCAAGTTCTATTGATGTATATTCTACTCTGTTCCTCGGCGCAGATGCTTACGGTACTACTTCTATCGATGGCGGCGGCTTGGAAATGATCGTGAAGCCGAAAGGCTCTGCTGGTTCCGCAGACCCGCTCAATCAGCGTTCTACTGTTGGCTGGAAAGCGACAAAGACGGCTTGCATTCTAACACAAGCATTTATGGTCCGTGTGGAGACCGCATCTGCATATTGATGAAAAACAATAAGGGGCGGTAATCCCGCCCCAATTTGATTTATTTCGAAAGGATGATAATATCATGGCTGAAATCAAGACACAAAAAAACACGAAAACCATTCGTTTGTATAAGGATAACGATAAATACAAGGACGATGTGCAAGTCATCGTAAACGGAAAGGTGTTTATTATTCAACGTGGCGTAGATGTGGAAGTACCTGATTACGTCGAAGAGGTTTTGGATAACGCGCAGAAACAGGCACAATACGCTATTGAAGTAAGCGATTCGACCGGTAAAAGGGAATAGGTGAAAACAAATGTATGACGCACTTCTCGAAAAAGTAAAACGCATCAAACCAAGCGATTTAAATGACAGCGACATTCTCGGCTTTTTCGAGGAAGCTGTCACGCTTGTTTGCGACGGAAATAACGATTACGCAAACGGAGAATATCTTGATAATGTACTGCTATATTATGCTCTGGCACAGGTTTCTCTCTATTGCGGAGATTTGGCAGAGTACAGCAATTATTTTGTATTGTATAACAACGCTGCAATAGAATTCAGACGGCGCACATTCAGTAAATCGGAATCTGACAACAATCTGAAATATACGAATATGTGGTGAAATTGACACCTTATATGGATTGTGATATAATTCGAATCAAGGCGTTACCAGCCCAGCGGTAGGCGGTTCAATCTGCTTTTTGTTAAAAAGCAAGCCCTCAGAAAGGGGGCATGCTTATGGTTACATATGACGGATTATTTCAATTTAGCTTAGTCTTGATTGCTGTAATTACGCTATGCGTTACTATAAACAAAAAGAAATAACCGCCCTCTCGTCCAAAAGTCGGCGGTTATTCTTTAATCTCGATTGAGGGCGAACCGTTTACCGGTAACGCCTTTTCTATCATCATTATAACGATAAATTAATATTTTGTCAAGCGCTTCACTTTGTGTGTAGTGCTTTTTTTATACCTTTTTAGGAGAAAGGATTCATTATGTGCTTGTTGCCGAAATTAAATCAAATCAAGAAAAAGACACAGACCATTGCAACGTTCAGAGGCTTAAATGAGCGTAAGGCAATTGCAGACGGCGAATTTTCCGATTGCTGCAATATCAGCTTAGAGGAATATCCTGCCGTTTCGGTGATGGACGGGTATACACAGTATGCAAACTCTACTGGATATGCTCTGCCAGATGTCTATGTAAAATCAAAAAAGAACATTATGATACTTAACGATGAAGACCAAGCAGGTAATCATAGCGTTACAGCATATCAAACAAGTATAAATTCATTCGGAACCGCAACTGTCACAGAAACGTTAATATTTAATGGAGCCAGTCAAGAATTTATGTTACATGATTTTGACATTTACGGAGATAAATTGTTAATTCTTCGCTCTGTAAACGAAGAAATGGACATGTGGATTAGAGGGTTGGTTTGGTATAAAACTGCTGCTACGGAGTATATTGATTTATCTCAATTATTAGGCACTGATTATAGTTTCCCGTCTGGTCTTTTAACGTTCGGTTCCAGAGTAATCATATTAGCAGGCACACAAATTCATATTAGTTATTTTAATGATATTTCTGCTGCAAAATGGACAACTTATAACGAAGATGGAGTGGAAAATAGCAAGTGTGCTCAACAAATTGAGTTATTAGATGATGGAAATTTCACCGGATGTGTAAACTATCGGGACTATCCGATAGTTTTTAAAGAAAATTCGATGTATATGCTATTAGGAGAATATACTCCATTTTCTCTTTCTCGCATAGATTCCGTAGGATGTCATAGACCTAATACCATCGCAATATGTAACGGGAAATTGTACTTTTTATCAAAGCTTGGCGTAATGGAATATGACGGGGGCACACCGGAATTAATATCTCAAAGCATAAATATTGATGTGTTTGACAAATCAAATCAATACGGATGTGCGGATAACCGTTATTATTACATTGGAAAATACATATATGACACATATACCAAAACATGGTTCAAACAGAAAACAAATTTCAACGTTGTTCAACCACAATGCTATTTTAACAATAGTTTGTATATTGCAGATAGCAATTGGATCACACCGGAAGGAGAGTCCGCACACGAAGAAATCAATATTTACAAAAGTGATTCTGGCGTTTCTGCAGACTGGTACTTTGTAACAAAACAATTTCATGAGTATCAAGAGGGGAAAAAGATTATTTCTAAGCTGATTATCGGATTTGAAAAGGACAGTACAACAGCTTTGAAAATCGAAGTCAGCCTGAATAAAGGAACATTTCAAACAGTATACACATGGAATGGGACAACCGATTTTGTGAAAGAAGTTCCGGTGTTATTGCCGCCTTGCGATTATTTTCAAGTGAAGGTTAGCGGGACCGGAAAAACAATCGTACACTATATTAAACGAGAGTTTAGAGTATTGGGGGCGTGAATATGGCACTGGTGAAATTCAGCAGAGGGAAAAACATTGTTCCTGGCAAAAGTGAGGAAAGCATAAAAGTGTTGAATGACAATATTCAAAATCTAAAGCGAGAATTGGAATATATATTAAACAATCTTGATAAACAGAATTTTTCTGAACCGTTTATCAAGAAAAATAGCATACAGTAGGAGGAAATTATTATGGCATACAATTATCAAGCCTATGTCAGCAAGTATGGTAAAAAACTTAATGATTTAGATAATCAGATGAATTCTGTATACAATCAGATCAGTAACTTTGACAACACTTATGATCACACCAAAGATGCCGGCTGGATTGCAGCGGATGAGCAGTTAAAAAAAGAAGCGAGAATCGCGGGAAACAATGCGGTCGGTAAAATGGGAAATAGGATCGGAGCAATATCTACATCCATGCAGAACGCATCTGACAGCATATATGCCAATGCTTTAAAGAATTCTCAGAATCTGATTCCGACATATAAAGAAGCTGCATTAAATAAGCTAAAAAACCAATACAGTTTACTGCAAAATCAGTACAACAATATTCTGTCGTTAGATCAGCAGGATTACAGCAGATGGAACGATAAAAACAACTTTGATTATCAGAAATATTTGAATGATTTAAGTGCAAATGCCACAAGCTCCGGCAGTACAAGCGGTATGTCTGCGACCGAAATGGCAAAGATTCAGCTTGAATATGATAAATTTAATGCGGAAAACGGAACGAATCTACAGCCTAATTTCGCTAAGTATGGTCAATCAGTAACCAATACGCCTGTAATTAAAAATATAAGTCAGGATATGGCAAGAGCTTATGGAGACGGAGGCGTATCTGGCAGAAAGAATTTATATAATTATATTTTGTCTCTTGACAGTGATTATTCAGATTATGTGGAAGACGCTCTCGAAAAATTGGGATTAAATCGTAATTGGTTTAAGACCGCTGCAACTCTTAGACAAAAAGCTGGGTACGGGTCGCAATTAATGAAGTAAGGCGGTGTACGCATGGGAACATATGCTGATAAAATTTTTGAATCCATTAAAAAAGAAAAATATAGCGATAGAGTTTTTAATCAAATTAATCAAGAGTTAAGCCAAAAACAGCAGAACAATTCGCGAACAGTACAACGTCCTAATTCTGATTTGCATAGGACTAATGCCACTTATTCTGGGCTGATTTCTTCAGAAGTTGATATACTAAAAAATGCACAAAGCAAAAATAATGCTTCTGCTTACGATTATCGTGGTTTAACTGAAAGTATATTAAAAAATCAATCCGGGAGATCGGCAGACAGTATTGTTGATTCAGCTTTGAAAAACGGATGGTATGATGCGCTTAAACTCTCCGTTGATGATAGTGTAGGACATTCAAACGCCAAATCTATTGACCAGAACTGGAAAAAGCAATTGCAGGAATCTGTTGCTAAGAATGAATTTTTTAACGCGGTGGCAAGCAAAAACGGCGGGAAACTTCCCGACGAAATTAAAAACAATATTGATTATTATAAGTCAAAATCTGCTGACGAGCTCAATTTTATTTTTAAACAGATGTATCCGACAGAAAATCTCGGTTCCACTCTGGATTTAGCAACATTAGCTGATCTTGAACGAAGAAGGAAAAATCAAGAATACAACCTTTCAAATTCAGATAAGGCAATGGCTGCCACATTGTCCGCTGTTCCTGCCGGTATGATTAGCGGAGGGAAAGGAATTATTAACTCAGCAGAGGCAATACATACCAAGCTTTCAACCGGAACTCCTGTTTTGCCACAGCCTGCCGAAAAAATGACAGACGAGCAAAAAGCAGAATATAACAAAAAAAGACTAGCTTTAGAATCAGAGGCTTTGAGAAACGGAAATTCTGGTATAAATGAAAGCAAAAATACAATATACCAGAAAATGTTATCTTCATCTATCGATTCTTCGTTAAGTGAAGCAGAGATATTAAAGAGACAAGCTGACAATGCAAGAAAATATCCAGCGTTGGCAGGATATCAAAACGTTGCCGCGCCTAATGTGCAAAACAATACAGTTGGTAGAATTGCATCTGGGTTAGCTTTTTCAACCGCAAATATGCTACCGTCCATTGCGGCAAACATGGTGTTGCCCGGATCTGGAACAGTTGCAATTGGTCTTTCATCTGGTGGTAATGCCTATGAAGAAGCTTTGCTGGAGGGTAAAACGCAAAAGCAAGCATTAGGATACGGTATATTGTCAGGCGTTTCAGAAGCTATTACAGAGAAATTGCTTGGTGGTATTAAAGCGGTTGGCGGCGGTACTACAAGCAAGGTATTATCAAAGGTATCATCAAACGCAAGCAATAAGATAATGAATGCGGTTAAAAAGGTTTCAAATAGCAGATTTGGTTCTTATCTGCTGGACGGATTATCAGAAGCCAATGAAGAATGGCTACAAGCAAATCTGGAACCCATTTTCCGCAATGCTATATTTGATGAAAACAACGAAATAAAACCGTTTTCACAAGACAAATTAGAAGCTGCTTTACTCGGATTTTTAAGCGCTTCTGTGCTGAACGCGCCGAATTTAATCTCTGGGGAAAATACAGGAGATTATGATTTTGAAAAACTGACGTCAAAATTGCAAGAACAAATTGAAAATCAAAAATCAATTGCAGAATATAATAACAAAGCGCAATATAGCATACAGACAGATTCAAACGGTAAAAAGTATGTTAACGTTGATACCGACCAACATATTTTTGAAGGTGTAGAACCGAAAGAATACCATAAAATTGCAAGAAAATATATTCTTGAAAACTTTAGGGGAAAAATAATCGGAGAAAATGAGAGTCGTGCGTTTGTAAATAAGCGATCCGCAGAGGAATATGCTTATCCAGCGAATAAGAGGCAGGAATCTGATATCAAAAGTGCAAAAATGAAATCATCCACTGAACTCGATAATCTGATGAGTACAAGCCAATTTGTTGAGCATACCGATGATGACGGCAGGCATCCAGATGCAACAGGAGGATGGGATTGGTATTCTGTTGATTTTGTTGTAGATGGTCAACCTTTTAACGGAACTATATCTGTAAAAAACACAGATAACGGGCGCGTATTTTATGACATGACAAAAATAAGAAGCCTTAACGACCGTAAGAGCGATCTATCAGGGAAACCCCTTCATGTCGCATCAGTCGATAAGACTTCTATTAACCCCACTATACCACAAAAGCTTAGCGGTGTCAAGAACAGTATACGCGAAAATACGGGTAATATTACCGAAAATCGTAAAATTCGTGTTCCGGAATCTGAACTGAAAGTCATGAAAGCAATTGCAAAAAACCACAAGATTCCGTTTGAAATTAAGGATTTGGGAGTCGATGCAAAAGGAGCACCGATTGAGGGAAAATATGAAAACGGTGTTATTTATGTCAGCCCTTATGCTAAAAAACCTAGTCTTGTCATTTTCAAGCACGAATTAACGCATTATTTGGAAAAAGACCAATATCGGTACGAACAATTGCTGGAAGTGGTACGAAGATATTATGATGAAATGGGCGAAACGCTCGGAACCGATTATGCTGCAGAGATTCGTAAGATATACGATAATTACCGTGCAAGAGGGGAAATTCTAGAGGACGGCGAAGCGGAAAGAGAACTCATTGCAAACTTTGCCGGAAAATATTTGTTTACCGATGAAAAAGCAATTCAGTATCTTGTCAAAAAAAGACCGAATATTGCACGCAGTATCGTAAACTGGATTCGGGAGCAAATTGCAGCTATTAAAGGAGATGCGGAATCTGAATTACTTATCAGAGCGGAACGGATGTATTTAAATGCGTTAAAAGCGGCAGATAAACGTGCAGGAGTTAATGGGAAGTCTAAATATAGCTTTGGCGGAGAAAACGCCAAAACGGCTAATATCAGTGCGCTAAACGATGCGAAATCTCGGATTGCAAACGGAGAAGATTCTGAAACGGTGCGCAGAGAAACGGGTTGGTTCAAAGGATATGACGGTAAATGGCGGTTTGAAATTGATGATAGTCAAGCAGAATTTCGTCCAGATGGTGATGTTCGGCTTATGCAAGACGAAAGCTATCGTAGATTACAGGAATTGACAGAGAAATGGGCTGATGATGATTTAACAGAAGCTGAATCAGAAGAGATGGATTGGCTGGATGAACAATTTTCAGATAGAGTTTGGGAAGAAAAATATCGTTTAGATGACTATCTCGACCATCCAAAATTGTATGAAGCATATCCTATGTTAAGATTTACCAGCTTGGTGTTTGATGATCTTCCACTCGGTGAAAAAGGTTTTTATAATCCAAAATCTAATACCATTGTATTGAGCCGAGATTTATTTGGAAAACAAAAAAACACACTTCTGCATGAAATACAACATATTATCCAAAAGTATGAAGGGTTTGCAAAAGGGTCAAGTCCCAAATATTGGAGCGAAAAAATAGAATCCGGTTATTCAAAAATAGATGAAAATGGAATAGAACTTATGCCATCAGATCTTTACCGTTCCACAGCCGGAGAAATCGAAGCCCGTGACGTTTCAAACCGATTAGATTACACCTCTGAGCAAAGAAAAAACACCCGCCCTGATATTGATCGGACCGATGTTGTATTTGCGGATGAATCATCTACAAGTATGGAAATTGTTACGCTTGATAATGGTAAACAATATGTCAGAGCAAGTGAAAGTAAAGTTATAAAAGGAACTGACACAACTCAGTGGTCAAAGCAGATTGCCGATTATATTAACAATGAAATCCGGAAATGGAATGATTTCAAAATTCAAACAGTTGAAGGTGATATTCTAACAATTACTAGAGATACGGCATATAAAGCTGGTAGTCGAAATCAAATTAAGAACCCTGATGGCACATATCGACCTATGAGTGATGCTGAGTATCTTACAAAATTAAATGCAGAGGTTCATATTAATGAATTGTCTGAAATATCAAAAAAAATAAACAAGCCAAATGCTCCGGATACTAAGAAGCATAGGTTTGCAAAGAACGGTTTTTCATACAGAACTGCATATTTTCAAGATTACGATGGTAAATATTACAAAATTACGCTTTCTGTTGGAGAAAACGGAAATGTTTCCACCGTTTACAATGTCGGAAAAATAAATAAAGATACACTGCCGAACGGTAAAATTAAAACCGTTTTGAGTGGCTCAAAGGCCAACAGTGTATCTGATGACACTACTGTACCACAAAAAGCACAGGATGTCAATACCAGTATATCCAATTCACAGAAAAATGATACCGGAAAAGCAAAATATTCTTTGAGTGACAGCAACGATGTTCCTCTTGAGCAGCGTGTTTCCGGCGACAATCTGCTTGATGCACAGGATTTGATTGATACGGTAAAAGATGTTGGCGCAAAGGTTGATGGAAACGGATACATTACGGTGTATCACAGAACAAATAATCAAAGCAAAGAAAAGATACTATCCTCCGGTCAAATGACCGCAAAAGAGGACGGTATCTTTTTTTCTACCAAAAAAGACGGTCAGAATGCCGGTTATGGTTCTGAAATCATTGAATTTAAAATTCCTGCCGAAAAATTAATGCTTGATGACATCTTTGATGATGAAGCGCATTTGAGATTGCCGTTAAAAAGAGCGGGAGAGACAATCGATGTCAAACCGTATTTGACGAATGATACCGGCAATTCACAATTTTCTCTTTCCGATGATTACGATAACGCTGTCGAACAGTACGGAGCGATTCCACCCGGAGAAAATCCGGCGCGTGATGTTAAAGTGCCGAAACAAATGAATGATAACACCAAGGTTAGAAGAACAGTTCGTACCGCAATGGAAGCAAGCGGAACTCCTGGTGAATTGGTTGATCGTTTAAAAGTGGACATTGCCAATGACGTGTACGATTATAAAGTCGTAAGCGACAAATCAGCCGTTTCAAGTGCCAAAGACCGCTTGGATAAATGGGGGCTTGAAAAGTGTTATCAATACTGGAAAAGCCTTGTCAATGAGGATAGGAAAATATCTAAAAATGATATGGCTTTGGCAGAGCAGATGTATATTGAAGCGGCACATAACGGTGATTTCAAAGTGACGCAGGAACTGATGGTTGATATCGCAGAAGAAGCGACACGAGCCGGACAAAATGCTCAATCAATCAGACTGCTGAAAAATTTAACTCCGGAGGGCAGGATTTACAAAATAGACAAGCTTGTGTATCGTATTCAGAAAGAAATAGACCGCAAAACAAACGGAAAGGCGAAAACCATTAAAATAGACGAAAATCTAAAAAAGCGCATGTTAAATGCAAATTCGGTGGAAGAAATGGATGCAATTGAGCATGAAATCAGTAAAAATATTTACAAACAGATTCCAGAGCCAACCAAGTTGCAGAAATTTGTCAGAAAGTGGAATGAATGGCGATATCTTGCTATGTTAGGAAATCCTCGCACTCATATCAGAAATATATTTGGAAACGCGCTGTTTGCTCCTATGGTGAACGGTAAAAATGCAATCGGAATAGCTTTAGAACGAACGCTGTCAAAAGATAATCGTACAAAAGCACGTCTGACAGCAAAAGACAAAGCGACGATTGAATTTGCCAAATCTGATTTTGACACCGTAAATGCAGAAGAATCCAAATCCAGCAAAAACAAATACAACGAATCGTTAAACGGACTTGATGTTGAAGAAAAGGTATTTAAAAATAAGGCTTTAGAATGGGCGAGAAAAACAAACAGCAATTTGCTTGAATGGGAAGATACAAAAGCAAAGCGGAAAAGATACTCCAAAAGTTTCGCTCAATTTATCAAGGCGCGCGGATGGGATTATCAAAACCTTACAGACAGCCAATTGGATTCTGCCAGAAATTACGCTATGAGAGAAGCAAAAAGAGCAACTTTTCAAGACACTTCCGAAGTGGCAAACGCATTAAATAAGCTCTCACATCAAAATATTGCTACGGAGGTTTTAGTGGAGGGATTACTGCCGTTTAAGAAAACGCCAATCAACATTTTAAAGCGCGGCGTAGAATACAGCCCATTTGGAATCGCAAAAGGCATCACAGAGCTTGCATGGGATGTCAAAAAAGGCAATATGAATGCATCACAAGCAATCGATACGCTATCATGCGGATTAAGCGGCACAGCAATGATGATGGTTGGTGTTCTTCTTAGCAGTTTAGGCGTATTAACATCAACTTCTGACGACGATAAAGAGGGCGAGTTTGATAAGTTGTCAGGAAATCAAGAGTATGCTTTACAGTTTTTCGGGAAGTCTTATACGATTGACTGGATTGCACCGCTTTCTATGCCGCTATTTATTGGAGCAGAGATTGAAAATGCTGTTGAACGTGGGGACGCGGATAACGGAGCGGGAATCGGTCGTGTTCTGGATGCGTTAACCGGAATTTCTGATCCTATGTTTAATTTGTCCATGCTGCAAGGCATTAACAGCAGTATTAAAACAGTACGATACAGCGATAACCCGACTATTGATTTGGCGGCTAATACGGTTTCAGGATACCTCGGTCAGGGCATTCCTACAATACTTGGTCAGACGGCTCGCACAGTAGACACCACAAGAAGAAATAGCTATTATACTCCGAAAGACAGCGCAGCAGGAAAATTGATTGATAAAACAATTAAGAAAACAGCCGCTAAAATTCCGGGTGTAAGTATGCTGTTGGAGCCGTATATCGACAAATGGGGGAATGAGCAAGTTGCAGATAATTGGGTGTTGAATGCGTTTGAAAACTTTGCATCTCCTGGATATTATTCAGAGAACACAAACGATTCGGTTACGGAAGAAATGGCAAGGCTATACAAAGCAACATCTGACACAGGCGTTGTACCACACAGTGCCAAATCAAGTCTGTCAACAGGCGGAAATACATATCGGTTATCCGAAAAAGAATATACGCAATATCAAAAAACGCTTGGAAAAGCTTCTCATGAACAACTTCAAAAACTGATTAACAGCACTGCATATAGTAACATGTCAAACGAGGAAAAGGCGGTTGCAGTGGGTAAAATGTACCGATATGCAGAAGAAAGCGCAAAAGTCGAGTTTTATAAAGGACGAGGAATTGATTTTGACGATACTCCAACCATTAAGAAATTTAATGAAGTGGAAGAATCCGGCGTTGATTTATACGAATATTTATATGCGTATGTTTCGGTGAAAGATATGGAAAGCGACAAAAACGCAAGCGGCGAAACGATTCGCGGTTCTTTAAAGCGGAAGCAAATTTCATGTATGGTAAATCAACTCGGCATTCCTGCAAAAACAGCAAACAAAATCTATGATCTCATGCACTGAAATCAGTAAATCAAAAGGAGTGAAAAGCTTATGCAATTTAAAATTGAAAAGAATCAAATCACAAGATTGGACAAGGAACTGCTAACCACCGAGAATGTAAACTCGGTGGAATGCAGTTTTTCTTTTTCCGATGACTATGACGGGTTGGAATTGTATGCGGTGTTTTATCGTGATTCGACCACAAACTGTTTTGTTTCATTGAATGATGGGAAATGTATTTTGCCGCATGAGTTGTTAGAAGATGCAGGAAATCTTTATGTTGGCGCTTACGGTGTGAAAAATACTTCCAGTTCAGTAGAAAAGAGAATTACGACCAATGCGGTTGCCATTCGTATTGATCAAAGTCTTTCATCCTCTACTTCTCCGGCAGCAGCGCCCACACCGGATATATGGGAACAATATTCAGCAACAATATTGGGATACAAGACGGCGGCGGAAACAGCGGCAGATATTTCGGAACAAAGTGCATTGTCTTGCACCAGATGCGTAGAACAAGCAGAGGGAGCGGTCGAAGAAGCTGCAAGTTATTCATTACTGGCGGAACAATATAAAGACCAAGCGCAAGCTATTAAAGACAGCACAGAAATTGATTACGATGTACAGACAAACAAAGTGGGATTTAAAAAAGCAAATGAATCTACATACACGTACACCGGAGATTTGACAGGACCTACCGGAGCCAAAGGGGATAAGGGCGACAAAGGGGACAAGGGTGATAAAGGAGATAAAGGCGAAACAGGATCGACTGGTCCGACTGGCGCAACTTTTACTCCATCCGTAGATGCGGACGGTTATATCTCATGGACGAACAATAAGGGCTTATCCAACCCTGATACAGTTAATATCAAAGGTCCACAAGGTGATACGGGACCTACTGGTGCAACAGGACCTTCTGGAACTAATGGCACAAACGGAGCAACATTTACTCCTTCGGTGGATACTAGCGGAAACATTTCATGGACCAATGATAAGGGTTTAACCAATCCGGCTACTAGAAATATTAAAGGACCTAAAGGGGATAAAGGTGATGACGGTGCAGATGGTACAGGTGTTACTATTCTCGGAAGCTATGATACCTTAGAAGACTTGCAATCCGCACATCCAACAGGCAATGCAGGAGATAGTTATCTGATATCCGGAGATTTATATGTTTGGTCTACCACAAGTTCATCTTGGACGAATGTTGGGACTATTCAAGGACCTAAGGGAGATAAGGGTGATACCGGTGATACTGGTCCAACAGGCGAAACAGGAGCAACTGGAGCAAAGGGTGATAAAGGAGATAAGGGAGACCCAGCCACAGTCAACGGTAAAACCACAGATTCTAACGGAGCCATTACGTTGTATGGATCTGATATCGCTACCAGTTCATCGGATGCGACCACTATAGCTTCTGCATTAAGCAATAAACAAACTAAGATTACAGCAAGCGGATTCCTTAAAGGTAATGGAGCAGGAACTATTACAGGCACTTCAATTACCGTGAACGGTCAAACTCCGAATGCTAGTGGCGAGTTTGTAGTGGATGCATCACAAATTAAAATGCCGGATAGTGCTGAGGTATATCCGGGAGCTACCATAAAAACTGCTATAACTGGTATGTGTTACAATAAATTGCCAATTCCAGATGGTACTAACGGTATTCTAAAATCCTATTATGATGAAGCAAATGATATATATTCTACCGAAATCGCTACTGCCGGGACGGATTATCAAGCACCTATTACCGCATCTGGATATCTTATCGGAGACGGAAACGGTAACATCACGGGAGCACCGTTAACAGTTAATAATACTTCGGCAGATTCTAGTGGAAATATTGCTTTGGATGGCACAAAGATTCCGTATAGTAGTGATAGCTCAACACCAACAGTATCTAGTACACTTGCAACTTTAAGTAGTACAGTAGCAGGAAAGCAAAACAATATTACAACTAGCGGAATTTTAAAAGGTAACGGGAGCGGATCTATTATCTCTGCCACAGCCGGAACGGATTATGCAACGCCGGCACAAGTTGCTACAAAGCAGAACACAATTTATGCAACCGGGATTTTAAAAGGCACTGGAAGCGGAACTGTATCAGCGGCAACAGCAGGAACGGATTATGTTGCTCCCAGTTATTTTTCACAAGCCACACCGGTTGGTCTTACGATGATAAACGGGGCAGAATCTCAGGGGTGGTATAACCAAGTATATAAATGCGGTAATATTGGAATGGTCATATTGGCAATTACCGTTTCGTCAACGCAAGGAATTGCAAACAATACTACTATTGCTAATTTACCTACCGGATATTCTGCTTGGCAGCCGGCTATGGTTAATCCGAGTGGAAACGCAAGCAATACAGGAGCAATTGGTGTGATTAACAGAATTGTTCGTGTATCCGGAATACTGGCAAAAGGAAGTTATACTTGCTGTATTCCATATATCATAGCTGAGTAGGAGGATGCAATTATGAACACAGAAATTTTAAAAAATGCTTTTATTCCTGAAAGCGAATGGGACAACTGCTATATTTCAGATGATGGGATGATATTTACGCCTAGATATGATGACAAGGGCGATATGGTGCAAACAGGGGAACAGGCATATAACGATTATCGTGAAGCGTTGGAAAATCCGCCGGTTTCAGAGCCTACCGAGCAAGAACAAATCAATGCTATGCTGATGCGTGAAATTGCTATCTTGAAAGGTCAGGTGACAGCACAATGATGTATGAAACGATAGCGGATTATTACCGAAAGGGATTGTTTAATGAGGATGATATCAGCAGTTTTGTTCCTATTGGATGGATTACAGAAGAACAAAAGAATGAAATATTAAAACAGAAAGGATAACGCAAAGATGGAAAAAATATTTAACTGGATTAGCGTAGCTGCCGGACTAATAGGCGGCATAATTGCTAATGCCTTGGGAGGATTTGACGGAATTATGATTGCTTT
>ULXL01006702.1_pt1 | contig 21224 bp, 14 predicted proteins | sample 1961241 | NCBI WGS metagenome assembly ULXL01 (sample SAMEA4835837, study PRJEB28245) | human gut metagenome | biome: gut microbiome; material: fecal sample | place: Denmark | collected 2008
AAGTTCCGTCTTTGAAGTCACACATACCGTTCCCCTCCAAAACCATTTATCGTCTTTTTTGACGAGAGTTGAGAACGTAGTATTCTTCGGCGGCTTCGTCGTAGGCTTTTTCGTCTTCGCTCTCCTTGCTTTCGGGGATGCGAGTGCGGATTTCGTTGATTTTGTCTATCAGCACTTCGACGTTGCTCTTTTGCGCCGCGCCTTCGATTTGTTCGTCGGGCACGATCACGTCTATATCCTTCGAGTACGACTTTGAAAGATACAGCGACAGTTTCGCGCAGGCAGGACCTATAAGTTCGTACAGCACGCTTGACGCAAGAATTATCGTCTCCATAGCACTGCCCGTCTCCCCGCCTATCGTTCTTGCGGCGAGTGCGGCAAGTCCTATCGCGACGCCCGCTTGCGGTATGAGCGCAAGCCCAAGCCAGTTGCGCACTTTTTTATCCTTTCTGACGACAAGACAGCCTAAAAACGCTCCGCCGTACTTGCCGAGAATACGCACGAAGAAATACACCACGCCGATGACAAGCAAAGACGTTCCGCCTATACTGTCCGTGCTGACGAGTGCGCCCAAGTCGAAATTGACGCCCGAGCGCACGAAGAACAACAGAAGAATGGGCGGTGTGAAATAGTTGAGTTGTTTGAAGAGTTTGTCGTCTCCCGACGCATTGCGATACACCGTGCCCATTGCCATACAACCGAGAAGCGGAGATACGTCCATAAAAGTGCAGATGCCGCAGAACGTAAATATAATCGCAACCGCAATGATAAGGCGATTGTCGGACGAATGATTTGAAATGAGCAGTTTCAATATAAAACCGAGCACTCCGCCCACAACGAACGCAACAAGATTGTATACTATAGGCAAAAGGATATTCTTTGCCGTGATTTGTCCCGAAAGAGACGCCGTTGCAACCGCAATGGCAACCGAAAACGCGACAAGTCCGACCACGTCGTCAAGTGCCACGACTTGCAAAAGCGTATCCACGAAATCGCCGTGCGCGCCCGTCTGTCGTATGGTCATCATCGTCGAAGCAGGCGCGGTGGCGGCTGCAAGCGATGCAAGCACGATTGAGAACGCAAGACTCATTTTCAATGCGAAATACATGACGAAAAACACGAGAATAGAAGCAAGCAACGCTTCGAAAACCGTGATGACGATGTTTTTGCCGCCGTTTTTTTTGAGAGTGGAAAGTTTGAAAAACTCTCCCGTGCTGAACGCTATAAACGCGAGCGCGATATCTGCGAGAAAACTCATTCCCTGCACGACGCCCGTCGGAATGATTTTAAGACAATACGGTCCGATGATAATGCCTGCGACAATATAGCCCGTGACGTTTGGCAATTTTAGCATCTTCGTCACGCGCGACATCAAGTATCCCGCAAGAAGCATAACCGCAATAGCAACTATAACCTGAGACACGCTCGGCAGATTTTCTAACAACATATTATCCCCTACTTTTTGCACGAATTTTTACAAAATCGCGCTTGGCTCTTGAACGTTTTATGCCGATATGTTATGATTGTATCAACATAAAGTCAAATTATGTTTATTTATAAGTTGATAATTTGACATTATAAGGAGATTTTATTATGTCTTTGCTTGACGAAAAACTCGAAACTTTTATCACTGTGTGCGAAGTGAAAAATTTCACAAAGGCCGGTGAAATTCTCGGACTTACCCAACCTGCCGTGTCTCAACACATCAAAAAACTGGAAGAAGAACTCGGAACACAGGTATTTTTGCGCAAAAAAGGGGAAATCGTGCTCTCGCAAGAAGGAGAAATCGCACTTTTGTATGCAAAAAGAATGCATGCTCTTCAAGATAAAATGCGCGATAAAATCAAAAACGCAAAAGCGAATATCCGAAAAATCAGAATAGGCATAACCCACACGCAAGAGAGCGGATATATGATTGAAGCATTGTCGAAAATCGCACTCGGCGACGATAACATAAACATAACTTTTATTACTGACACGATAAAAAATCTTTATGTTATGCTTGAAAATTTTGAACTCGATATACTGATTATCGAAGAAAAACCGACAAATCCCGACTTCAACTTCATGGTGATCGACACGGACATGCTCATGTGCATGGTGTCAAGTCAGAACCCCATCGCACAAAAACCCGCAATCACGCTGAACGACCTGAAAAAACAACATCTTATTTTGCGCCTGCCCACTTCCGCAACGCGCGAAAAATTTGCAAACTCGCTCGAAGCAATCGGAGAGTCTATCGACAATTTCGACGTAATCATCGAAGTTGACAGTATTTCTACGATAAAAAATCTAGTCAAAAAAGACGTGGGCGTATCCATTCTCTCAAAAAGCGCATGCATGAAAGAGTTGCGCAAAAAATCGTTGGTTGCTTTGCCGATAGAAAACCTGAGCATGACGCGCGAGACCACAATCGTGTATCACAAGACCTTCAATCACGTCGAAATAATAGAAAGAATCGCCACCGCATATCAGGAAATCGCAAAACAATAAACCGCTAAAAACGAACAATCGTCCGGTAATATCGAAAAGTCATATTGACGAGGGGAATATTTGATAATATAATTTGATTGTATAGGTGTTTTCAATATAAAACGCCGAAAAAACAGGGGTGAAGAGATGAAACTTGACAAACTCAAACAAAACAAAGGACAAAGCGCGGACTTTATGTTCGGCTTTATCGGCGACGTCATCAAAAAATTCGGAAAACGTGACTGTGGCAGTCAGGGCGAAAGAGACGCCGTCAATTATATGGCACAAACGGCAAAACCGTACGCCGACAGCGTGACGACCGAACCGTATTACGCAAACACACTTGCGTTCATGGGCTGGATATACATAACGGTTACGCTCATTCTTGCAGCGTTCGTCGTGGCGTTTTTCGCACCGCTCGCGTCTATCGTCTTAATCTTAATCGGCATGTCTCTCATGATTCTCGAATTCGTTCTATATCGCAAAGTCGTGGATTTCCTTTTCCCGAAACGCGAATCTCTCAACATGACGGCAATCAAGAAACCGATAGGCGAAGTGAAACGTCGCGTTCTCATCAGCGGGCACGCCGACGCGGCGTACGAGTGGACGCTCAATTACAGAATAAACGGAAAAGCGTTTATTGCGCACTTCCTTGTCTCCGTCATCGGCATACTCTATTTTACGGCGGTTGCCGTTGCCGAATGTGTGATAACGGGCATGTTTGCAAGTCCTTTGGGCAACACTTCACTGCTCATCGCGCTTTGCGTGAGCGGCGTTTTCGTCCCGTTTTGGATTCTTATGTATATTCTTTTCAATCCGAAAGTGGTCGTTGACGGCGCAACCGACAACCTTACGGGCTGCGCAATGGGGCTTGCATTTCTGAAAGCACTCAAAGACAACGGCGTCGATTTCGAGCACACCGAAGTCGGTTGCATTTGCGCAGGCGGCGAAGAAGCGGGACTACGCGGAGCGAAAGCGTGGGTAAAAGCACACAAGAACGATTTTAAAGACTGCCCGACGACCATACTCTGTCTCGATACGTTGCGAGAAGAAGATCACATGCTCGTAAACTACAAAGACATGAACGGTCTTATAAAATGCGACTCCGAAGCAACTGAGTTATGGCTTGATGCCTGCAAGCAAGAAGGCGTCACTTGCAAAAAAGGCAGCGTGGCGCTCGGCGCAACGGACGCCGCCGCATACACCGAAGGCGGATTCAACAGCGTGTGCGTGACCGCAATGAACTTCAACTTGCCGAGATATTATCACACGAGACTGGACGTCGCCGAAGACGTAAACAAAGAATGTCTCGAAAAAACTTTTGCGGTGCTTTGCGACTTCGTCGAAAAGATAGACGATATGGCAAAATAACGATTCCAACGCAAAACCGCTTTTATCATGTCAAAATGCCATGATAAAACGCGGTTTTTCGAACAACGAAAAATATTTGCGCTTCGGCGTTCATATAATATAAGGAATAAGGAGAAAAATTATGGGAGAATATTCAAAGTATATCGACCAAAAACGAAGAGCCGTCCCCACCCCTAAAAGCATGGTTGACGAGAAAGGAATTTGCGCTTTCGGCACGTTTGACAAAGAGTTTGAACAAATGGACCTTGTGAAACTCAAAAAGCCGACGCACGCGCCCCAATGCATGAACCGTCTCAAACTTACCCTTTGGGAAGCGACGGAAGTCCATCTGGAAAACGGCGTTCTTCTTGCCGTCGTTTGCGATATGGGAATCTTCGGCAAAACGCTGAACGTCTTCTACGACAAACGCACGGGCAAAGTGTATTGCTGGGACACCAATCTCAAATCCAAAGACACCGTCATCGCACCGAATCTCATCAACGGCTCAATTGCGGAAGGCGAGACGCCCGTCTCTCACGTCAAATACGTCAACAACTTCCAAGACGGAAAATGCGACCTTTCGGGCAAGCACTCCGACAAATGCCTTATCACCGTCCCGAACAAAGATAAGACCATCGTCAAGGCAATAAAAGAAAACTACGGCGAAGCGACGATCGAATACGACTTTAAGCTCACCCGCCTTTCAAAGCCTTGCGTGGCAAGTATCCCCTTCGGCAAAAATCGCCCCCTTTACAGCCAAAAGGACTTCTTCAAAGCGGAAGGCAGACTCGTGATCAACGGCGAAGAAATGCTCACCGACGCAAACAGCACCGCAATCGTCGACGACCACCGCGGATTCTATCCCCGTCGCGCGCACTACGACTGGGTTACGACAATGGGCAAATGCAACGTCGGCGGCGAAGAAAAATGGCTCGCTTTCAACCTTACGAGAAATCAGTCTATCGACCAAGAAAAATACAACGAAAACATCCTTTGGCTCGAAGGCGAAACGAGCATTCTTCCGCCCGTCAAATTCACCCGCTCCCCAGAAAGTAAAGACTTCTGCGACCACTCGACCTGGATAATCAAAGACGAACACGATATGGTCAATCTCAAATTCAGCGTTCGCAACATGAACCCGATGATTATGCACGCGCTCGTCGTCAACATCGACTACTACGTCGCGTTCGGCACGCTCGAAGGTTATATCCGCGACGAAGACGGCAACAAATACGTGCTTGACGGAATGATGGGCATGGGCGAAGACAAAACCTTGCTGCTGTGATACGCCGCCCCGATGCCCGATAAAAAACCTATAATAATTTTGATATAATACCATTATATTTTATAACATAATATCGAATATCCGAATTTAAGCGATTGCCCGCTCGTTCGGCAAAACACAAAAAGCACTCCCACCGGCTTAGCAGGTGGGGAGTGCTTTTCTCGTTATTTGTTTTTCGCGACGTTATCGCCGTTTTATATACTCGTTTTCGACATATAAAACACGTATTTCGTCATTTCTTATCGTCATAGGTTTCGAGAAAACTGTGCTTCACTCCGTCTTTTTTATATGCGATGACCGTTTCCAGATGCACGTTTTCCACACTTCTGAATATACATTTCTCAACGTCGGGATTGCTCTTTTTCAGTTCGCGAATGAGTTCTTTCGTCTCCTGTCGCTTGCTGTGATTTTGTCCGTTGTTGCAAGACGTGCACGTGTCGGTAAACTTGCAAGCGCATTGTATGAAATGCAAATCGTTGTAGTCTCTCCACGCTTTTATGTCGTCTTCGCGCACGAGATAAAGGGGGCGTATGAGTTGCATTCCTTCAAAGTTCGTACTGTGAAGTTTCGGCATCATAGTCTGTATTTGCGCGCCGTGCAACATCCCCATGAGTATTGTCTCGATGACGTCGTCATAATGATGTCCGAGCGCAATTTTGTTGCAGCCGAGTTGCTTTGCGAAGTTGTACAGATATCCGCGTCTCATCCTTGCACAAAGATAGCACGGCGACTTGTCAACGTTGTATACGCTCTCGAAAATGTCCGTCTCGAATACGGTTATCGGCACGTTGAGTCGACGAGCGTTTTCCTCGATTATACGGCGATTTTCGGGCGCATAGCCGGGGTCCATGACAAGATATTTCACGTCAAAATCCACGTTGCTGTGACGTTTGAGTTCTTGAAAACATTTTGCCATGAGCATGGAATCTTTTCCGCCCGATATGCACACCGCAATAGTGTCTCCGTCATGAATAAGGTCGTATTCTTTTATTGCTTTGATAAATTTGCCGAATATATCGGACTTGAATTTTTTACGCAAACTCTGCTCGACTTTGGCACAGAAATCGTCGTCCACCTGCTTTTGCATCTGCCGTCTCAGCCACGCAAAATATCCGTCTTCGAGACTGTATGCGTCGTATCCTTGCTCGCATAACCATTCAACGACGTCCACACTCAAAATTCCCTTCGCACAATACACGACGATTTTTTTCGACTTATCCGCAGGCGGATTTTCTCGCAGTTCTTCTTCCGTGACGCTGACGGAATCGGGTATAAAACCATACGCCCTGTCTGTCTCGGGGCGCATATCGAAAAGAACGTATTCGTCCTTGCTTAATTTTTCGAGTTGTTCGATGTTTATCTGCATATCAATAGTTTGTCTGATTTTGTGAATCGTCGGCATATCTTGCGCTTTGTTTTTCCAGATATCCTTCGGTGTCGATGATATATTTTTTCGGGTTGTTCGCACTGACGTACACGTCTATGTCGTCCCCCACCACGTATTCGTCGCCTATGTCCAAAAGCACCTTTTGGCTATACTCGTTTCTGTCGCTGCCCATGCACTCGACCACCGCGATCGTCTTGTTGTAAAGGCGCGTATTTTTGCGATTCACCTGCATGATCCTTGCCACGATATGCGTGCCTTCTTCGGTGTATCTGTCGAGCTTGGCTTCTCTGACTCTCACCACAATGTACGGCACGAAAAACACAATCGCCATAATCGCCGCCGCCACTATGCACGCTATGCCCGGCAAATAATTGAACCGCGCGCTATGGAAGTCGCTCGGATCATTCGGCATATAATACACCGTCGTTTTGCCACCGGTGCGCATGCTCGTGTCATAGGTATCCAACTCTCCGCCATACTTCGTGCCGTCCACCCAAAACTCCACGTTGACCTTGTAGCTTGTCTCGCCGTTTGACGAATTGCCGATCACGATGCTTGTTATCTCCGCTTCGGTTTTCACGCCCTTGCGCGCGTACTCGGACGCGCCCATCAGCACGTACACGCCCACCGCCAACATAATGACCGCCATAACCATAAGCACAATATTCGACGCCAATTTTTTGTTTTTCACCTTGTCTTGTTCCTTATGTTGAGTAATTTTCAAAATGCCACAATAACTTCAATACCAAAATAATACCAAACCAATACCGATTTTTCAAGCACGATTACAAAAATTTTTAGCAAATATGAAAGAGAGTCTGACCGTAGTCAAACTCTCTTTTTTGCTGTTGTTTAGATTTGCTTAATCCTGCAAATTATTTCTTTTTGGTGAACAATGCTTTGATTTTTGCTCCGAGAGTTTTGAAGAAGTTGCCCATTGCCGTAAAGCCTTTCTTCAATATAGCGCCCAAGTCTGCAAAAGTCTTTTTCTTGACAGCAAACCAGAAGATTGCAAATCCGCCGATTCCGGCAAACAGTAATGTTCCGATTACGATACCTGCAATCGCACCGCCCGAAAGTCCGTCATTTTTAGCAGGCGGGGTGATTTCGCCACCACCCGAAGGCATATCGTCATATACAGCCGTAAGGGTTGTTGCTTCCGCCACCGTAAAGGTATAACTCTTATCGGTGCTGACGATATTTCCGCTTTCGTCCTTCCAGCATTTGAACACTTTGCCTTCTTTATCTTCTGCCGTTACGGTTACGCTTTCGCCGTGTGCATAGAAATTGCTTTCGCCGTTTACTATTACGTTATGCGTGCCGATTTTGGCAATTCTTAGGTCGGTGATTTCGTTGCCGTCTTTATCAAAGTGTCTTCCGCAAACCGTGCAATCTTTATGTTCTTTAACGCCAAATTCTGTGGTTGTTGGAGACACTTCGGGAATCAACTCACCATAGGTATGGTTGTTTGTGGTGGGGATAGCCAAGTCCGCAATCTCTTTTCGGGTTATCGGGTCGCAATGTTTTCCGCACAATCTGCAGTCTCTATGCTCTTTCACGCCGGTATCTTTGCACGTTGCAGGAACTTCTGCAACTAAATCACCCAATTCGTGACCGTCCGGATTGACAGGGATAACAAAATCGGTAATTTCCTTATTGCTTGCATCGTAATCCTTGTTGCAGGTGCTGCAATGCTTGTATCCTTTTCTGCCCGGGGCTTGACAAGTTGCGTACTGTTCTTCTACCCAAAAACCAAAACTATGCCCGTAGTATGGGCTGACGGGAGTTTTCAACGCTTCTTCGGTTGTTTCGTTTTTGTTTTCGTCAAAGTATTTTCCGCACACTGTGCATTTGTAGTGTGCTTTCATACCGCCTGCGATACAAGTTGCGGGTTGTTCTTCAATAAGCGTGCCAAATGTATGAACGCCAGTTGTGGGGATAGTCAACGCCGCTTCGGTTGTTTCTTTTTTGCCTTCGTCAAAGAACTTTCCGCAATCCGGGCAATAATAATGCGCTTTCATACCGCCTGCGATACAGGTTGCGGGGGTTTCTTCAATGAGCGTGCCCAGATTATGACTTATGGCAATGGTAACGGTTACGTCATCACTTGCCAGATAGTTGTCGTCTTCCGCGTATCTTATTTTGTATTCGCCTGCCGCAAGCCCTGTAATCTTACTTGACGTGCACTTTGTATAATCCGCGTCGCCGACTCTTCTGTATTCCATCGCAGTGGTAACGCCGTCGATTGTGCCGCTGTCTTCCCTGCACGAAATCGGGTTGACGATAAGTCCGACGGGGACGTCTGTTTGCGCCGCCTTGTTGATCACGAATTCTTTGGTGAAACTGCCTTCGTACGCGCCCTTACCCGTGACGGTAACAATGTAAGTACCCGCATTAACGGGCTTTTCGCTAAAATCCAACGCGCCGCCTGCGCCCACTTTTACCGCATAACTTACTTCGAAGTCGGTGCCCCTGACAAGCGTTCCGCCAAAGGTCGGCTCTTGCGCCGCGTCGTTGAACACTTTTTCAAGGTCGGTAACGGGCACAAGCTCGTCGTTTACTGCTTTGACAACTTCATGTTCAGCGGTGTCAACGTATATTAATGAATAAGTGTCATAAATCTCGGGTTTTTGATTGTCCGCGCACAACACATCGTCGATATAAACGGATACGCCGTCTTTGTTTAATACGTGAGTCCTTCCTGCTTCGTCATCGACGCGAAGCTGGTTACTATACATATAAGTTCCTTCCGTAAACGTTGCTTCTTCATATCTTTTCCAAGCCGTCCCTTCTTTCTTATACCAGTGACCCATGGAATAGGGAAAATTTGCCTGCGTGCCTTCCGTAAAAGTGAACGAAGGGGTAAACACGGGTTTGCCATAACCTAATTTGTCGCCAATGTTTGAAGTTGCCTTGATTACGCTGATTACTTCGCGGTCTGCGGGGAGTACGTACGTGTTACCGACACGCAGGGTGATTTCCTTTGTGGCGGGTTCCGCCGCGTTGTCCGTGACCTTAATCACAAGGTCTGCGTTTGCGCCCAAAACGGTCGGTGTTCCCGAAACCGTGCCGTCTGCCGCAACGTTAATCCACTCGGGACCGGAAACCTTTGAGAACGTGTAAGGTTTTGTGCCGCCTGCCGCGCCGTCCGCCACCGAAAACGCAGTTATCGCTTGGTTTATATAATGTTTGTTGATATCCCAGTTATTGTCTTTGATAAAATCCAGCGGCGTTCCTGCCGGGGCAACGACTTCATACTCTTTTGAAGAAACCCAAGCGAACGAATACGTATCATAAATGTCGGGGATGGAATTGTCCCATTTTACGTCGTTTACCGTGACGGTAATGCCGTTTTTGTCAAGCACGTGGGTTGTCGCCCCGCCGCTGTCTCTATCGATACGAATTTGAGTAACATATCTATAAGTCCCTTCCGTAAACGCTGTGCCCGAATAATCCTCCCAGCTTGTCGCAGTCTTCTTTTCCCAGTTGTACTGGGTTTGGAACTGCGCCGGTACGTCTTCCTTTATATTAAAAGACGGACTTTTTACGCTTTTTCCGAAGCCTATAATGTCGTCGATGTTTGAAGTTGCGGTGATAGTGCTGACTACAATGCGCTGGTCTGTCTCTTCCGCGTGCGCCGCGCCCGCAGGGTTTGCAAACACTATGCCGAGCATAAGCACAAAACATACCACAAGAAGCGTCAGCGATAGTCTTGTTTTTGTCAATGTTTGTTTCATATTAAGTTCCTTCCTTCGATGTTGTTTTAGGGCGAGATTCGCCCTCGGTTTGCCGAGAAATTTTTGTCATCGATTCTTTAAAATCTCTCGTTGCTGTGATATGGTGATTTATACAACAAAGTATCAAGATATATTTTCTAAAATATATCGACACTATATCATCATCAAAATTATATGGCTCGAAGTGCCGCTTGTCCCCTACCCAAACCCCCAAAAGGTAGGGAAATTCAAAAAATGTTGTGTTTTTTCCTTATAAAAGCAAAATCGCACCGCCCCATAGGTTTAGCCTATGCAGCAGTGCGGTCAGATTCCGTTAGTCTTATTCAAATTGTAGGCAGACTTTCTCGTCTTCGATTGCCTTGTGTATGTCATACCTTGTCAACTCCTTTTTGCCTGTATTTCGCATTTTTTTGCAGGTTATTCGGCGTTAAAAGTTCCGCGTATCAATATATGATACGTTTTGCCTTTTATGTTCTTCCATAAATTTCTCAAAAAAATCAAGTCTGTATGTCCTGACTTCGTGTGAAATTACAAAAATTCAAACGTGTGATTCAAACCATATTTTATTGCTTTCTGTCGTGGCTGTTGTATGGGGCATAGCGATTCGACGGTAACACTCGAAGTTTACAGTCACTTTATCCCGGATACGCAAGAAAAAGCGGTGTTCGCCCTTAATAACCTTACAAAATAAGCTTAAATTGAAATTGGTATTAAATTGGTATTAACAATTCTAGGATTTTTCAAAAGTCAAAAATCAATATATAGGCGTAAAAATAAAGAAAGCCACAATATCTTGTGGCTTTTTGGCGTCCGTGATTGGATTCGAACCAACGGCGTTTCGCTTAGGAGGCGAACCCTCTATCCTACTGAGGTACACGGACAAATATGAAAATTGATGCGCGATGTAAAAGTTGATAAATGCGAAAAATAATACCGATTTTAATACCAATCACGCATTTAGCAGCCATCAACCGCGATATATTGTTGCAATACGCCTTAAAAAAACACAATATATAGTGCGTTTTCTATGGATAAAGTCCGGCCTTGGAAGGCGAACGCTCTATCCTGCCGAGCTACGGAAACATCGCACGCTATTACAATAATAACAAATAGATTGCCAAAAATCAATTTTTGAATGCGATTTATTAAATTTCAATCTCAAGTTGAACGGTGTGGTACTCACTACGCTCGTGCCAATTCAAGAAACTCGGCGTCTTGGTACTCGCCGTTGGCTCGTGCCCCTTCACAAACTTCGGCACGCTTTGCGTGCTCGTTTTTATTTCAACGTTTTTTCGAGATATTTTTCAATCCGCTTGTCAAAATCAAACTTTTGAGTTACAATACCTATGCTACAAAGAAAAACAACTCGACAAAGCGCATTTCGCGCCAAGTCGGGATTAGATAGATTTTGTGGCAAACATAGAAAATCATATTATCGGGGTATAGCGCAGTTTGGTAGCGCGCTTGACTGGGGGTCAAGAGGCCATGGGTTCAAGTCCCGTTACTCCGACCACAAACTTCGCTGAGTGCATACATAGTGTGCACTCAGTTTTTTATATCCGTTCAACTTGCGCTCGCGCAAACGTTGAAACGGATATAAAAACGAGCACACAAAGCGTGCCGAAGTTTGTGAAGGGGCACGAGCCAACGGCGAGTACCAAGACGCCGAGTTTCCTGTCTTTGCACGAGCGTAGTGAGTACCACACCGTTCAACTTGCGCTTGCGCAAGCGTTGAAACAGATATATTTACAGTAAACTCTTGCTTTAATAAAAAATATTGCGGATTTGTCATATCTTATGATACAATCAAAAAAGATAAATTGCACTGACGGTAACGATATATGAGCAAAAACAAGGATTCTATTTGGATAAATCGAGAATTTCTGCAAACCTACAAACAAAACGGTGTTGTATGCGGTTTGAAAATTGTCTATGACAGAACAATCGACAAATCATCGTTTTTAGCAATCAAGCATTTCTTGATGTGGATAAGAAAAAGATTCTGCTTCCCGATAAAATGTACTGTTTTCTTGGAAAATCAGGCGAAATTTCGTTCAAACAACGGCAAAGGCTTCTGTCAAGGTATATTTTTCACCCCCGAAGAATTGCGAAAAGGAGCAAAATATCCTTGTATATACGTTGCGGCAAACACCGATTTACGCTATCTTGAATTCACAATACTGCATGAGTTGACGCATTATTTTCAATGGTATTTTCTCCAAGACGAAACCCGAACGGATAGAAGCCTTGAAATCGAAGCAAACAGGTACGCATACTGGCTTTTGAATGAGTACGAAAGCAATAAAACCTAATAAACTGCCCAAAACTACAAATAAATTGGGATTAGTTTTCTTTGCGGACTTAAAAATATGAATGTGTGCGCATGCGATGTGTGAGAAAATAGCAAACGTTTAGATGTGCAGTTTTGAAATCGGCGCGGGAAATCAGGCAAGTTAGATAAACAAAATCGCGCGATTTGAGTTGATTTAGCGCACAAAAATAAAAAAATGCCGAAAAAATGTACATTAAATGTTTGCCAAAACCATTGTTTTGATATACAATAATCACAAAATTAAGTTGAATAGATTGTGGTTTGACCGCATGAAAAAGTCAAAGCATATTTGGGAGAACACTATGGACAAATTTGTATTGCAAGCAAAACTCGACAAACAAAAATGGGACGACAGCGTGATAAATCATCGCGATATGTGCGGCGCATACGACTATTGCGCATTCTGCGACAAATCAATCGCAATGCCTTGCGCAACGGCTTTTGAAAAAATGAACGAGCCGAAACCCGCTCCCGCACCCGTGCAGGAAGAAGTCGAAGACGTCACCGAACTTCACTCTTCTCTCGGCAAAAAATTCGACTATGACAAAGTCATGGCAAAAAAAGCCGCACGCAAGAGCCTTACCTTTGCAGAGAAATACGCTCTTTCCGACGACATCGTGAAAGAACGCTATGCAATCCTTCAAGACGCACTCACCGCGACCAAGAAAGGCACACCGAAAATCAAGAGCCGCATCAGCAAACAATGCGACACTTATAGAAGAGAAGGCGATATTGTGGCAAAGATAACCATCATCGGCACGTCATTGCGCGTCAATCTTCCGCTCGACCCCGATGCGCCCGAGTTCAACGACGGTCGCACTCCGCACGTCAACACCGGACACAAGAAAGTGTATGAAGACGTTCCCTTCCAGTTCAAGGTCAACAGCAAACTTGCTTTGAAACGTGCGCTCGCGCTCATCGATTTGGTGAAATAACTTTTTTTACGATACATATCCGTAAAAGCAAAACAGGAAAAGGATATCCGCTCGCTATGAGCGGATATCCCTTTTTTGTTTCGATACTTGCAAGACAGCCGTTTGCCGCTCATAAAGCCGTATCGCAAACGCAATTTTTATACGATTTTTATACGATTATGCATTTGATAATCCGTTGATTGCGTCGGCACAAACTTTGAAAATTTTTTTGAAAAAAGTTGTTGAAAAATCATTGACATACGACGAAAATATGGTATCATTTGAAACGTATTTTTTCTGCGGAAGCAAGGAAAAATACGACCGGAAAACCGAATATAAAAGACCTATAAAAAGGCGTTTTTTCTTTTGGCAGTGGCAATTGCTAAAAAAAAACGCCTTTTTTTTGTTTTTTTGAGCAAAAAAAGGGCGTGAAACACAGTGTGAAACGCAAATTTGCAGGGCAAACGGACAAAAAACAGAAATTCAACGCAGGAGAAATAAATTTATGAGCAAGTACATTTTCGTAACGGGCGGAGTCGTTTCGGGACTCGGCAAAGGCATAGTGGCGGCATCTTTGGGCAGACTGCTGAAAAGCGCGGGATACAGCGTGTATATCGAAAAGTTCGACCCTTATATGAACATCGATCCCGGCACGCTCAACCCCACTCAACACGGCGAAGTGTTCGTCACCCAGGACGGCGCGGAAACGGACCTTGACCTTGGCCACTACGAAAGATTCATCAACGAGAACCTTACGAGAAGTTCGTCGCTTACAAGCGGACGGCTCTTCCAATCGGTGCTGAACAAGGAGCGCAACGGCGACTATCAGGGCAAAACGGTGCAAATCATCCCCCACGTCACGAACGAAATTAAAGACCACATTCTCGCAACCGCAAAGGAAAGCGGCGCGGACATTCTCATCACCGAGATCGGCGGAACGGTGGGCGACATCGAAAGTCAACCGTATCTCGAAGCGTTGCGTCAGTTCAGCCTTGACGTCGGCAGAGAAAACTGCGCGTTCGTGCACGTGTGCCTTCTTCTCTATATGTCCTGCTCCGACGAGTTCAAATCGAAACCCGTTCAACACTCCGTGCGAGAATTGCAGCGTTTCGGCATATTCCCCGACGTCGTTGTGACAAGGTCCGACAAACAACCGCCCGAAGAAATAATCAAGAAAATCTCCCTTTTCTGCTCCGTCGACGAACACGCCGTAGTGCCCAGCACCACAGTGAAATGCCTGTACGACGCCCCCGCAATGCTCTATCGCAACGGACTGTACAAGGCAATAAGCAAGGCTCTTTCGCTAATAAATAAGTGCGACCTGACCGAATGGAAAAAGAAAGTCGCAACTCTCAAAATCAAGACTCCGAAAGTGCGCATCGGCATCGTCGGCAAATACGTATCCCTTCGTGATTCTTACATTTCTCTCGTCGAAGCAATCAAGCACGCAGGCGGCGCGAATCTCACGGCCGTGGACCTTAAATGGATTGACAGCGAAACCGTCACCGAAGCAAACGTTGCAAACAAACTCAAAGACGTGGACGGCATAATAATTCCCGGCGGCTTCGGCGAACGCGGAGTGGAAGGAATGATCGTTGCTTGTAAATACGCGCGCACACACGCGCTTCCTTATCTCGGAATATGTCTCGGCATGCAGGTGACCGTCATCGAATACGCCCGCGACGTTCTCGGATTCAAAGACGCTACGAGCGGAGAATTTGCGCACACAGAACACACCGTTATCGACATAATGCCCGACAAAAAAGGCAAGAAACTCGGCGGAACTATGAGACTCGGCTCTTACCCCTGCGCCGTCAGAGACGGAACGAAAATCAAGGAAGCGTACGGCTCTAATCTCATTGAAGAACGTCACCGCCACAGATACGAGTTCAACAACGAGTATCGCGAAGCCCTTGAAAACGGTGGTCTTGTGATAAGCGGCACGTCCCCCGACGGACACATAGTCGAAACCGTCGAAGTGAAAGACCACCCGTTCTTCGTCGGCGTGCAATTCCACCCCGAATTTACGTCTCGTCCCGAAAACGCAAACCCGATTTTTGCCGCCTTTGTCAAAGCGGCTCTCGACAACGCTCGATAAGCAGCAAAACATACATATCGTTCATCCTACGCGTGCGCATATATGCGTGCGCGTTTTTTTGGATTGCAAAAGACAAAAAGCACCCCGAAAACGCTTTTCTAAATGCGCAAAATCGTTTATAATCTATCCGTAACTACGAAAAACGCGAGTTTTTCCTTTCAAACCACTATTTCAAGGAGCGTTTATGAAAAATCAGACCATTCTCGTACTCGATTTCGGCGGACAATACAAAGAGCTTATCGCCCGCACCGTCAGACGCATGCACGTGTTTTCAGTCGTTGAACCGGCAAATATTTCCGAGCAGAGATTGAAAGAGATCAACCCTATCGGCATCATCTTCACCGGCGGCCCGAACAGCGTGTATCTTGACAATTCGCCAAAATGCGCGGACTACGTTTTCGACTTCGGCGCGCCGATTTTGGGCATTTGCTACGGCATGCAATACGTTGCTCACAAGTTTGGCGGCATCGTCAAGGAAGGTAGTGTGCGCGAATACGGTCAAACGCTCGTGCATATCGGCGACAGCGTGATTTTCGACGGTCTTGACAAAGACGAAAATATGCTCATGAGCCACACCGACTACGTTGCTAAAGTCCCCGACGGATTCAAGGTGATTGCCACCACCGACAACTGCCCTTGCGCCGCTTTTGAAAACGCGGACAAAACAGTGTTCGGCGTGCAATTCCACCCCGAAGTGGAACGCTCCACTCACGGCGAAAAAGTGCTTGAAAACTTCGTTATTAACGTTTGCGGTGCAAAAAGAGACTACTCTCTCGACGATTATATCGAGACGCAAATCAAAGCAATCCGCGAGCAAGTCGGAGACAAACGCGTGCTTCTCGGTCTTTCGGGCGGCGTGGACAGCTCTGTGGTTGCCGCGCTCATAAGCAAGGCTATCCCCGATCAACTTCTCTGCGTGTACGTCGATCACGGCTTTATGCGCAAGTACGAAACAGAGCAGATCAAAGACGCGTTCAAAGATATGCCGCTCACTCTCGAAGTGGTTGACGCGGGAGAACATTTCCTTTCAAAACTCAAAGGCGTGGTCGAACCGGAACAAAAACGTAAGATCATCGGCGCGGAGTTTGTCAAAACGTTTGCGGACGTTGCAACCGCGCACAAAGGCTATGACTTCCTTGCGCAAGGCACGATCTACCCCGACGTCATCGAATCGGGCGCAAACAACTCTGCAAACATCAAGAGCCACCACAACGTCGGCGGCCTGCCAAAAGATATGCCGTTTATCGGTCTTGTCGAACCCTTGCGCGGTCTTTTTAAAGACGAAGTGCGCATCATCGGCAAAAAACTCGGCCTGCCCGACACTCTCGTCAACCGTCAGCCCTTCCCCGGCCCAGGTCTTGCAATCAGAACTATCGGCGAAATCACCAAGGACAAACTTGAAATTCTCCGCGATGCAGACGCAATCCTTCGTGAAGAGATCCTTGCAAGCGGAATAAAAACCGACCAATACTTTGCCGTCATCACGGACACCAAGTCCGTCGGCGTCATCGGCGACTACCGCAACTACGGCTACGTCATCGCCTTGCGTGCAGTCACTACATCCGACTTTATGACCGCGGAATACACTCGTATCCCCTACGACCTTCTCACTAAAATCTCATCGAGAATCGTCAACGAAGTCAAAGGCGTCAGCCGTGTCGTCTACGACATAACGGGCAAACCACCTGCCACAATCGAATGGGAATAAAAAACGCGCTAAACAGCGAACAACTGCGGCAGAGCCACGCTCCCGTCAACTCATGTACTAAATGTACATTAGGGTTGCCGTTAGCGTGGCTCTTTCTTGTTCTTCATCTATTTATCGCGTTTTTACAAACGACACAATTAAGCGATTGGGTGGGACACCCACACCCGATTAGAAATATTCGGTAAAATTCAAAATTTTCCTTGTCATCCTGTGCTTGTCGAAGGATCTCGTGAAAACGAAACGGCACTTTATACACGTCATTTCACATCATTCCGCTACCGCGAGATTGCCACGCCGAACAAGTCGGCTCGCAATGACAAATATGGAGAATTTGACACGATATTGAGATAAAGAGCAAGGAAAAGCCCCTTGGACAGCAACCCTAATGTACACAAGCGTACATGAGTTGTTGGACAAGGGGCTTTGACACAGCTATTTGCTCAATAGCGGTCAAATTTTGCCGGTGGAACCGAATCCGCCTGTCCCACGTACAGACTCCGACAATGTGTCGGTTTCTTCAAAATCGGCAACGATATAGGGCGTGACAACGAGTTGCGCGATGCGCTCCTTATCGTCAATGATTTCGGCAACATCGGAGTGATTGTGCAAGGACACGATGATTTCGCCGCGATAGTCACTGTCGATGACACCGACTTTGTTGGACGGGGCGATGCCGCGTTTGCAAGCAAGTCCGCTACGAGCATACACAAGCCCTACTGTGCCTTGGGGTAGTTCAATTGCGACTCCCGTGTGGATAAACACGCTCTCGTGGGGCGCGATCTCGATTGCTCTACCTTCGCATGCGTAAAGGTCTGCCCCTGCGGAGAACGGCGTGCCGTACTTGGGAAGAATGGCGTTTTGATTGAGTTTTTTGATTTTTACGGTTGCGTGTTGCATTATTTTATCCTTTGTTGCGACTGTTTGTCGCAATGCCGATGAAAAACCCTATACGGTTATTTGTCATGGCATAATTCTTTTTATTCGCTTATATATTTCGCCAAATCAACGGTTTATGATGTCGTTTTGATGATTTTATCTGTCGATACGGCGATTTACTACTGTTTTATTGATTGCTCGGCACGGATATTCGCCGCCGTGTCAAATTGCGATTTGACGGATTGTCGGCTTTGCGTTTTTAGAGCCGACTTTTATTCGTACTTCTTCAAAAACTCTATGGTGCGAGCCATTGCGTCTTTGGAGATTTGCAAAAACTGTCCGATTGCAAACGCATGCACCGCCCATTTGCCTTCGCCGTGGAAATGCTCGAATTGCACGCCGTTGTCAACGAGTTTTTTGACAAGGTCAAAAGTGAGCACGGCAAGTTTGTCGTTTTCGGCGGAGATTGCAAAGGTGGGCGGAAAATCGGACGTGACCCAGTTTATGGGAGAAATCTCTTTCTGCAATTCTTCGGGGCATTCTTCCACGGGTGTTCCTTTGAGATAAGATTGCGTGTAAATGCCTATATTCTTGAAGCCCGTATGCACGGCTTTGGGCATGTCGTACACGCCGCAATTGAGCATAAGCGCGGCAATTTTTTGGTCTTTTGACCTTTCGTCGAGCGTGAAATGCGCCTTGTATTCGGGATTGGTGGCAATCGCGCCTGCCATGGAACTGAGATGTGCGCCTGCGCTTTCGCCGCCCACGAAAATTGCTTCCGCATCGTAGTTGTATTCGTCGGCGTGTTCTTTGAGCCAGGCAAACGCCTTGTACACGTTTTGAATCATTTCGGGGTGTCCGTAAAACGGTGCGTCTCCGTAATATAAACTTGCCACGACGTAACCCGTCTTTTCGCAAAGCACGGTGGTGTACGCTTCTCTTGTTTCGGGAAGTCCGCCTATCCAACCGCCGCCGTGAATATACACGAAGAGTTTTGCTTTTTTCGTTCTGTCTCTATCCTTGCGCTCGTACAAATCGAGATACAAGCGTTTGTCATTTTCGTCGTAGCGGATAAACCTTTCGATTTTCGTCTTGTGCGAACGGTGGAAATTGAAAATCGTAAGCCAACCGAGAAACTCGTTTTTCATATGTCCGCCGGCAACGTACAGATACTTTGCGTCGTACGCCGCTTTCTTTGCCTGTTTTTTTGCGTACTTTCTCGCTTTCTTTGAAACGGCTTTGACTTCGCTTTTGACGTTTTCTATTTTTGCTTCACGCTCTTCGCGTCTTATTTTTTTGTCAAGTTCGTCTCTGCGCTTTTCGAGTTGGGCGTATTTCTGCTCGTAGAGCGCGCGTTTTTCAAACAAGTTTTGTGTTGTAAGAATTCGTCTTTTCATACGTCTTTTCCGTGTTTTCGTTTCGTTTTACGTTTATGTTTTGTTTTCTTCTTTTATGCAAAAACGGCGTTTAAGTTGTATGTATCTGCAAGATAAACTCCGTTTTCAGTCAACATATTCGATTCGTATTATTGTATTTTCTCAACGGTCGCACCGTCTTTCGTATCCTTTACGGCATATCCGAGTGCTGTGATTTTTGCTCTTATTTCATCTGCAAGCGCCCAGTTCTTTTCGGCTTTCGCTTGCTTTCTCTTTTCAACGAGCTCAAGCACATCGCTTGGCACATTGCTCATTGCCGCCGCTTGCTTTTGCTCGTAATAAGCAAGGAATTTTGCCGGTTCTTCTTTGAACAATCCGAGCAAAGAATACGTCTTTTTCACCTGCTCCGCTTCGCTTACGCATGCGCCGTCGCCTGCTTTGAGCTTGCTTTTTATCCCCTTGAAAATGCCGAACAAATCCGCAAGTGCTTTCGCCGTGTTGAAATCGTCGTCCATTGCGCGATTGAAACCGTCGTCAATCCACTTTGCGTCGCCGCTTGCCGAAAGGCCGCTCTTTTCAACTTCGTCTAGAACTTTGTAGAAACCGTAAACGTGCTTGTCCGCTTCGGGGAACAACTCGTCGGTGACGTTGATGTCTCCGCGATAGTTTGTCTGAAGAAGCGCGTATTTTATGGTCTCGGGATGATACTCTTTGAGAAGGTCTGCAAGGAGCAAACTGTTGCCGAGCGACTTGCTCATCTTTTGTCCGTTGACTTTTATAAGCCCGTTGTGTATCCAGTATTTTGCAAACTGCTTGCCCGTAAGAGATTCCGTTTGCGCAATCTCGTTTTCGTGGTGCGGGAAAATAAGGTCTCTTCCGCCGCCGTGCACGTCAATCTGCTCTCCGAACGCCGCCATATTCATAGCCGAACATTCGATATGCCAACCGGGTCTGCCGTCGCCCCACGGAGATTTCCAGAATATCTCGCCTTCTTTTGCGGACTTCCAAAGCGCGAAATCAAGCGGATTGCGCTTGTTGTCTTCGTTCTCTATACGCACGCTCTCGTAGGCGTCTTCGAGACGTCTGCCGCTGAGTTTGCCGTAACCCGGAAAACTGTCAACCGAGAAATACACGTCGCCACGCTCCGTCGGATACGCATGTCCCGACGCAATGAGTTTGGATATAAAATCGATGATGTTGTCTATATTGCATGTCGCTTTGAGCCAAATGGTCGGGTCATCGACCTGAAACTCGCGCATAAGTTTGTCAATGCGGTCAATCATCATGCTCGCGTATTCGAGCGCAGGTATGCCCGTCTCTTTGGACTTTGCGATGATTTTGTCGTCAACGTCCGTGTAATTGCGCGCATAATTGACTTTGTAGCCGATTTTCTCGAAATATTTGCGAATTATATCGTAAATGAGAGCTTGATACGCATGTCCGATGTGAGCGTCGCCCGACACGGTGATTCCGCACGCGTACATATTGACCACTCCGTCATGAAGCGGCTTGAAATCTTCTTTCTTTCTTGTGAGAGTGTTGTAAATTTTCATTCGTCTTTTCCCGTTGTTGTTTTTTGTTTATGATTTATTCGCCTTGTTTGCTTTTACGCTTGATACTCTAAATGCAACATTACCCCTTCCCTTCGGGCTTTCCCCTACTTCTCGAACATAGTACTTTCTCTTTTTA